>Ga0181535_10000144_pt1 | contig 106192 bp, 101 predicted proteins | sample PEATcosm2014_Bin_44_FD_119774 | JGI IMG/M metagenome (GOLD analysis project Ga0181535, IMG submission 119774) | Peatland microbial communities from MTU Mesocosm Facility, Houghton, MI, USA - PEATcosm2014_Bin17_30_metaG | ecosystem: Environmental > Terrestrial > Soil > Wetlands > Peat | place... | reverse complement strand
ATCTGCACGAACCTTTCGGCGATTCAGCGGATCCTGTACCTGTACAAAACGCTCTCGTGATGTGGGATGATCCCCTCTTTTTTGGTCCCGCAGGATGCCTCATAGTATTTCTCTTAACACTTTTGGGGTCTTTTACCCCGCGATGGATCAGCAACTAAAATCAATAAAAAACACCCTGCCCCGCCGTGCCCATGAGGGGCGTTCGCGGCGGAGAACTCTCACAAATCTGTTTTCCTGATTATCAAAGCGCTGCATTTGTGAGAACCTGCGGTGCAGGATCCGTGGAATAATAAAAAGGAATATGCACTAATTCAGCCGCCAATTTTTAAAAAATAAGTTTCCATGAAGAATTCAAAAATTAATCCTTTTCACGGTCCAGGAAGCCCCGGTAATGCATCGGCCGGCTCACACAGCCAATGGCCAATGTATTATTGTTTTCCCGGTTCATCCGGCTGATCCGCAGATGCCGGCACGGATCCGTCTGCCGTCTCCGGAGAGGATTCCGGCTTCTCCGGTCCTTTGCCTTTGTCCCGTCCAAATCCTCTGATGAGCTCGCCGTAATATAACTGGTACAGTTCATCGGCAAATGTACCGAGCCGGGGGATGAGGGTAAAGAGCGAGTACGCAATAACGATCAGGACGACCAGTGCGAGCAACTCCGCGATTACGTTATGCGCCCAGAAGAAGCTCTCGTACCCGACCTCACCGTTCCCGGCAATGTCCGGATAGTAGGGGAACCACTGGCTCGTGTAGGCCATGATCACAAAGACGTTCCGGAACAGGTTGAGAATGTAGATGGTGGGTGCGACAAGAAGGAACGCGTACACCTTCTGCCGGAGCGTGGTCGGTACCGCCGCGGCGACCCCGAGCATGATGGCAATACTCTGGATGCCGGTGCAGGCAAGGATGATTTCGACCCGGAAGCCATGCTGCGCGATAATATTCCATGACTCAAGGCTCACCGGGTAGTTGAAGAGATGGAGCAGCCAGACCACCTCGCTTACGACCATATTGATAAGCAGGGTGCCCAGTCCGTTGATCTGGGTATAGTCGTCAATTGCAAAGGGGAAATAGATTAAAAATGCGATGGCCGCAGCCCGTGTGAGATAGTGGACGCGGATATCGTCAGCGAGCAGGTGCTTTACCGTGATATACAGGAACGGCACCGAGAGTATTGCAATGAGCGGGTAGAGAAAATTGTTCTCGGAAAAATATTCGGGCAGCGTGGCAAAAAGGAAGAGGACAATAAAAATCCAGCCGATGATCGCGGCATAGTTCCGGTGGCGACCGGGTATCAGGAATGCCAGAAATCCAATACAGGATATCAGGACAAGATACTCGATCATCATTAATCTATTTGCGCTTAATCAAAAAAAGGATTCTCTCATGACATGTCCATGCCCGCCTGCAAAAAGGGGTTAACCCGGAAGCGCACGCCGGGAGGCTATGATAATCAGTTTAATCTTGTAGCATGACCTATACTGTTATCCGATGTTTTGCCCGGAATGTAAGACTATGCTGATCTCGACTGGCGGCCAGCTTAAGTGCCGTAAGTGCGGGTATATCAGAAAGATCGAGGCAAGTGAACATATGACGCGCGAGAAGAAGCGCACGGAAAACGAAATCACCATCGTGGACGATGAAGACACCAATATTAAAACGATGCCCACGATCCAGATCAAGTGCCCCAAGTGCGAGAACAACCTCGCCTTCTGGTGGCTCCGCCAGCTCCGGGCGGCTGATGAGAGCGAGGTGCGGTTCTTCCGCTGCACCGAGTGCGGCCACACGTGGCGGCAATATGACTAGGTAACAATCATACCAATACGATCCATTTTTAAAATGTCGATACTTCCTTGTCTGATCCTTTTTTTATTTGACGCGAAATTGTAACAATATCCTATTCACATCCTCGTGAGGTTGAGCATATACAGAGAGAATGCGGCACATAGCCTCAGCCACGTCTGCCGTGATTAGACCATGACGATCACCAAGACAATTAGCGTTGCGAAATGATACACGACTCTATGAAATGAAGATTTGCCGGCTTTTCCAAAATACAATATTGACCGATTTTGCTCGTAATCAGAAAAAATTCGCGTCCATTTCTTTGTCTGATAATATGAAATTATGATTTTACACTATTTCGATCAAAATCTATGAAAACAGATTGAGCAGAGGGTAGTTCATGGACCCCGGCCGTCCAACCGTACATTTAACTGTTGTTAATGTAATCTGTTAATATTGAGGTGAAAATTAATGAAAGAGGGTCTGCTCACGAACCGGCAAAAGGAGGTATTGAGATACCGGAAGAGTGGGATGACACAGCAGCAGGTTGCAGATATTATCCATACGTCAAAAGCAAACGTCTGCACGATTGAAAAATCTGCAATGGAGAATATACAGCATGCAAAAGAAACCCTGTATTTTTTCCACACACTGGATGCACGCCATCTCTGTACCTTAAAGGCGGGATCCGATCTCTTCGATTCAGAGGCACTCATCTTTAAGGAGGCCGGGAAGATCGGTGTAATCGTGGCCACCGATTGGACAACTCTCATCAACCGGCTGCGTGTCGAGCTCCCGAAACGTATCCATGGCCGGCTCATCAGGCAGGATATCGATGTGTTTCTCAGGAACGATGGGAAACTTGAGTTCGGGTGATGGTCTCCCGGGTGGGGCACCCCCCTTCCTCCTGTGCCGACACAGGTTGGGGATACACCCCTCTTCTAGGGTCCCGGGCCGGATTGGATCTCCCGGAGTATGGCCGGGTGATCGTAAGGAGGGGGCTGACGCCCCCATCCCCCGAATGAGCAAAGGGTGCTGCTGCTCTCACAGGAATGATGAGACCGGCATCTTCTCTCTAAAAAAAAGATTTTTGTTTTTTGGCACCGGGGCCGCCGGCACTGATGTTACCCCCAGGTCTCAGGGAATGCCATGTTGGTGTAGATATCCTCGAGCCGTGCCTTGTGTCCCCGCTCCATGTTGGCAAGCTGGGTGAAGAGCAACTGGATTTCCAGGTCGGCAGCGGCGCTCGCAAACTGGGTATACATCTGCATGGCCTCAAGTTCCTTCTTGATAGCAAGAACCAGGCCGTCGAGCGGCTTTAAGTCCGTCGTCAGCTTCGGCGACGGGAGTGCATCGCCGACCTTGTAGTCATGTCCTGCGGCAAACTTCATGGTCTTGACATCACGGGTAAGGAACGCCTGCAGGAATTCGCGGTGTTTCTTCTCCTCGCCGGCAAGTTCGTCAAAGAGGCTTTTTAGAGCTTTGTCTTTTACCTTGTCCGCGACCGTGCGGTAAAACGTGTAGGCTTCCACTTCACGGTCAATAGCTGTTGAAATAATTTTTTTTGCATCTTCTGCTTTCATTTTCACACCTCCGTTAAAATTTTATACAATTATTACTTTGGTACCGGGCCAAACACGTTCTCGTAGATCATGTCGCTGCCGGTGTTTTTCAGTCGCGCCCTCTCCTGTGTCTCCTCGACATAAGCCATGAGTGGCAGTTCCATGGAAACACCCGGGACGTGACCGAACATCTTCTCGAGTTCGACCTGCTGGGCGTGCATGAAGAGCGCGTTTGGGATCTCCGCAGGGCATATTTCCTCGCACTGGCCGCAGTTCACGCAGGAATCCGCTATGTGGGCATAGCGGATCAGGTGGAACATAAAGCTGACCGGGAGTTCCCCGGGCGGGACGTAGACCGGGTTCTTTGTCGTGCAGTCCACACAGTAGCAGATCGGGCACTGGTCGATGCACTGGTAGCACTTGATGCACCGTGACGTTTCGCTCATGATCTTCTTTAACCGGTCCTTGCCCTCGCCAAGGCCTTCGAAGTCCTTCTTGCGCCACTTTTCGCCGAGCTTGAGCATGGCACTCTCAACTTTCCCCCGGATCTCTAATCCCTTGGGGTTTGCAGCCTCAGTGGCGAGGAGCCCTTTCTTTACTGCACCATCGATGAGGTTTGCACCCTTCTCGGAGCACACTTCGACAAATGTCGCCTTTCCGGCGCGGGGGCCGATGACACCCCAGTTCCCGCACGCGAGGTCAGCCTGCCGGGGCACTTTCATCTTGCACCGGCGGCAGTTGGTCCGGCGGCCGTAACCGGCCTCTTCGAGTTCGTCGACGGAAATACCTTTGTGTCCGCCTTCATACTCGATGATGAACTGGCCCTTATCGATCTCTTCCTTGTGCACAACGTTCGGGTCAACGCCGTACTTGTCGGCAATCATCTTCCGGGCGAGCACGGGGCTGACCGAGCCGCCGCAGTTGACGCCGATCATGATGATCCTGTCAAGATCGAGCTGCTTGCGCTTCGCGAGTTCGTAGAACGCCATTGCATCGCAGCCCTTGACGGTGACACCGATCTTCGTGTGTTTGGCGCCGCCAAGGTATTTCTTGATCAGTTTGGGCATCAGCAGAGTACCACAGTGAAGCGAGCCGGCGGTTTTTACCAGATCTTTGGGGTCGGTAATGACGATCGGTTTTGCATCGTAGAGGTCAACACCTTTTGTGACCGCCAGTACCGCGTCTACCGTTTTTGATTCGAGTGCGTACTTCCAGAGCGTGGTGACCGCACCGCCGAGCTCTGCTTTCTTCTGGATGTCGGCATCGTTGGTCCACGCGTAGAGCATGTCGCCTTTTTTGGTCATGATTCAGGTCTCCCTGATCTTCTCAACAGCAACGGCGCAGTGCTTCAGCTCCGGCATCTTGGAGAGCGGGTCGAGCGCGGTATTGGTGAGGTTGTTTGCACCCTGGTCGAAGTGCATCGCCATGTACAGCACTTTAGGGGCAACATCATCCGTCACCCGTGCTTTTGTTATGGTCTCGCCACGGCGGCTCTTCACTTTGATCTTTTCGCCGTTCTTGATACCCAGTTCCTTTGCATCCTGCGTGTTTACCTGGATGTAGGATTCGGGCACCTCGTAGTGCAGCACCTCGCAGCGGTCCGTCTGGGTCCGTGTATGGTAGTGGAAGATCACACGGCCGGTCATGAGCGTGTAGGGATACTCTGCGTCCGCTACTTCAGCGGGAGGGCGGTACTCGAGGCCAAAGAATGTTCCAAGGCCATCTGCCGCCGCAAACTTCTCCTTATGCAGGATTGGGGTCCCCGGATGCTCAACCGTCGGGCAGGGCCAGTGGACGGACTCGGGCTTCTCCATCTTTTCGTAGGTTGCCCCGAACATGGACGGGGTGCATGCCCGTATATCGTTCCAGACATCCTCGCCGGTCTTCCAATCAAAGCCCGCAAGGCCCATCTTCTTTGCAAGTTCGGAAAAGATCATGTAGTCGACCTTCGCTTCACCCGGGGCATTGACAGCTTTCCTGACGCGGTTGATACGCCGCTCACCGCTCGTGAATGTCCCGTCTTTTTCGGCAAAGCAGGCGCCGGGCAGGACGACATCTGCATACTGGCAGCTCTCGGTCCAGAAGATATCCTGGATGACGAGGAAGTCGAGTTTGTCGAGCGATGCCTTGACGTGGTTTGAGTCTGGATAGGAAACCACCGGGTTCAGGCCGAGGATATACATCGCCTTGATCGGGTCGCCGCACTGGTTGATCTGCTCGGTAAGTGTCGCACCATACCAGTCTGGCAGACCGGTGACACCCCATGCCTTCTCCATCTTGGCACGGTTCTCTGCAGCTGCGACGGCCTGGTAACCGGAGAAGACGTTCGGGTATGCACCCATATCGCAGGCGCCCTGCACGTTGTTCTGGCCACGGAGGGGGTTGACACCGACGCCTGGGCGTCCGATGTTGCCGGTGAGCATCGAAAGGTTGCCTATCGAACGGACATTGTCGGTACCGGTAGTCAGCTCCGTGATGCCGAGACAGTAGATAATGACTGCATTCTTTGCTTTCGCATACTGGCGGGCGATCTCCTTGACTTTCTCGGTCGGAACACCGGTGATCTTCTCAACATCGGCATACTTCTCAACGGTCTTCTTGAGATCCTCAAAGCCCTTGGTACGTTTCTCAATGAATTCCTTGTCCTCGAGGCCTTCCTTGATGATCCAGTACATCATGGAGTTCGCGAGTGCAATATGGGTCGACGGATTGAACCGGAGCCACGTGTCGGCAAGCCGTGCAGTCGCGCTGTACCTCGGGTCGATCACGATAATGGGGATGCCCCTTTTCTTGGCCTGCATGATGCGCCGTGCGGCGAGCGGGTGGGCTTCGACGGCATTGGAACCCCACAACACGATAAGGTCTGAATTCAGGACATCCTCGAACGGGTTAGTTGCCGCACCTGAACCAAATGAGAGGGAGAGCCCCGCGACCGATGGCCCATGGCAGATACGGGCGCAGTTGTCGATATTGTTGGTCTTGAATGCGACCCGTGCCCACTTCTGCATCGCATAGCAGTCCTCGTTGACCGTACGGCACGAGACCTGGAAGCCGAGGGCCTTAGGGCCGAACTTCTCGGAGGTCTCAGAAAACTTCTTTGCGATCAGGTCAAGCGCCTCATCCCACGAGGCTTCCTCGAACTTGTCACCCTTCTTGATCAGCGGCCTGGTCAGACGGTCAGGACTGTGGACCGGCTCCCAGCAGGTCGCACCCTTGGGACAGAGCTTGCCCTCGTTGATTGGGCTGCGCTTGTAGGGTTCAACCCCAACGCATTTTCCATCCTGGACAACCAGGTTGAGCCCGCAGCCGACACCGCAGTACGGGCACGTGGTTGCCACGTAGTTTAAATCTGTTGTTACATCACTCATGCACATTCACCAGATTACCACACACAATACGCCAGATTTTATGATTCAGGAAAAAAATCTGGAATAAGTAACGATACTTGTTAATTCATTATATTAAACTTCTGAAATTTATCCCGGAATTGATGAATATTTGTGGGCGATCTAAAAAGATGATGACGGCCACACCCCCTCTTGGGATGCATAAAAAAATTCCTTGTCCGCCAGATGAAACCAGAAATAACAGGTTTAATGAGATTTCGGCACCAAGGAATATTCATGGAAAAAGGACACCACCATCATCCTGATAGTGAGGATTTTGACGCCCGCATCAGGGCCTGCGGGGTTTCTGAACCGGTGAGCACGTACCTTTCCCGGTGTGCAAAATTCCACTCATCGCCGGCACCGGGCCTGTTGATCGGCGCATTTATGATGGATTATGCCCTCGAACTTCTCGATGCAGATCCTGACGAGAAACTTTTTGCCGTCTGCGAAACGCCCAAATGCCTTCCTGACGCCCCCCAGGTAATCGCACACATAACGACCGGAAACGGCCGTCTCAAGGTTCTTCCCATCGGAAGGTTTGCCATTGCCGTAAACCGGGCCTCCGACAAACCGACTACCGATGCAGTCAGGGTCTATGTCGATCTGGAAAAGATAAAGCAGTTCCCGGTAATCGATGCATGGTTTTCAAACAGTCCGTTATTTGCCAAGCACACCATGGGTATTGCCCTCCAGGAAGAGATTTTCCGGGCCGGGAGGAAACTGCTCTCGCACGAGCACGTGCGGGTGCCGGTCAAGATCAAGGAGTCCTGGAAGCCGGTGACCTGCCCTTCGTGCGGTGAGACGGTGCCGGATTACATGGTTGTTGGCGGCAAGTGCGGGGCCTGCGGGCCGATGAAATATTATGAGAGGATTCCATAAAGCAGGGAAAATCCTGAAATCAGTTACGGGGTGAAAAAGATTTCATCCTGGGAAAAAGGGCAATTTCTCTCTTAACATTCTTCCCGCATTTTTGCAGATATTGTTTTCTTATCTGCCCCGTCGAACACTTACGGCAAGTAAGCCCGGGGCTACTACACCTTCATCACAAAAACACGAAGGGGCGTTCCCGACAGGCAGGCACGTTTCATTTCCGTTACTCGGTGCTCTGTGATTTGTGAAAAATGAGGGGTCCTGCCTGGTAAAAAAACATCCGGGAGCAACCGGCCAGCACCGCTAAAATCAAGTAACTGGAAAGACAACACGCAGCTGGATTCCCCTATGTTCCGGATTTCAGATCCCCGCTCTTTTAGCGAGCAGGTGGAGGGTCTCAGTACAGACCAGCTCTTCAGGCTGTTCGAATATTTTTCCAAAGCACCCTCAGCCAAAGTTACGTCCGGGGATTTTGCTGAAGCCTGGGGACACCTCTTCTCCGGGGTCTACCTTTCGGCAGGGGGTATGGTACATGGGATGCAGGCCGGGGAACACCTGCTCGGGAAAGACCGGGAACGGGTGCTGCGTGAATTTATCCGGGCAGATTGCCGACGTGGCGGTGCGTTTGTCCTCGAGGTGATCTGTAAAGGTGGGAATATTGACCGTGCGGCGCTGATCATGATTGCCGATTTTGCAGATCTCGCTATCGTTGAGCATAAGGGTACAACCGCACTTCACCTTCTTGCCGGGGCCTGCGACAGGACCGTGCGACCGGCACTCATCGGGCAGGCAGGGAAAAAAGATCTTTGTGGGTTGTACGATGCCCGTGGAGTGCCGGTCCTCTTTACGATCCTCGCACTGAACGATCTTACGCTGGATGACCTGAACGCAATCGGGAAGGTATTCTCGAGGGACGACCTGCGGAGTGTAAAGACCCGGAACCGGGCCGGCAGGACTGGTCTCGAAGTCTACTCCGAAGCGATGAAGCGGCTGAAAAAGCACCCGTCGGGAGAGCGCAACGCGTTTGAGATCAACCGTGCCGTGAAGAGCACGAACAATCAGGGAAATATAAAGTCGCAGATGAACTCAGGTGGAACCCGAGGACTGGATTCACACCGTTCGGGAACCGATATCATGGGTGAATCCCGGCATGACAAAAACGTGGATGCAGGAACATCAGACGTTTCGGAGCGGTACAGGGATATGATGGCAAATCCGCTCGATAATATCAGGGAACTGGTACAGAGGAAACCCGGGCCGAAGTAACATTTTTTTAGTTGTTGCCAGCAATCGTGTCCTTATTTGTGTCACCATGTTTTTTTATCACTGAAGTCCGTGGAAAAATACGATATGTGCTCACTCTTAATAAGCGAGCAGGACACGATTTTTAAAATATCCGGAAAATCCTATGGTTGAACCAGAATCACCAATCTTAAACAGAGTGATCTATATTTAACTATATTCTCCATTCAGAAAATTCATATTGTTTTGTGATATATAGTGGAGGGATCACGGGAATATCACCGGCAACCTTTACCACTGTTCAATAACGAGTCTGACCCGATATGACCCCTGTTCCCCGTTTTCTTCTCCGCGAAGATGATAAGATTGTCACCTCCCCGGTTTTAACCATACTGCCAAAAAAAAGGTATGGTAGTGTCAGTGAGATTTCCCCGGGTGAACGGATTGCAAAAAAAAATCCGATTATTCGCACTCTTACGGGAAATGTCACGACATCGGGTAGCCCGGTATCGTCCTATAAACCCGGTGTGTGGAAGACGAAGGGTGCATAATGGCAGAGACAATACGGGTTCTCTGCGTTGATGACGAATCAACACTTCTTGATATCAGCACGCTGTTTCTTGAGAAGTCCGGAGATTTTAAGGTGACAACTGCACTGTGCGCTCCTGACGCAATGCAGTTACTTGACCGGGAAAAATTTGATGCCATTATCTCCGATTATCAGATGCCCGGCATGGATGGCATCCAGTTCCTCGTAGAAGTGCGGAAGCGCTTTGGCCCGATCCCGTTCATTTTATTTACCGGCCGGGGGAGAGAGGAAGTGGTTATCCAGACGATAAACAATGGAGCCGACTTCTATGTCCAGAAAGGTGGGGAGGCAAAAAGCCAGTTTGTTGATTTGTCCCATAAGGTACGGCAGGCAGTCAGGAGAAGCGCCGCTGAAAGAGCACTCCGTGAGAATGAGATCCGGTACCGGACACTGTTTCAGAATGCGTCTGACCTCATACGGATTGTCGACAAAAACAACATTATTATCTACGAGTCTCCCTCTTCAGAAAATATTCTGGGATATCCGGAAATGTCGCTTGTCGGAAAGAGTCCCCTCGACTATGTTCATCCTGATGACCGCGACCGGGTAATGTCGTGTATGTTACAGATTCAAGGCCGGGAAAAAACCGACCTCGTGACTGAATATCGTATCAGGAAAGAAAACGGAGAATATCTCTGGGTTGAATCTGTAATTGCCAACCTGTTTGGTGTTGAGGGTGTCGATGGTATTGTTGAAACTACCCGTCCGATTAACGAACGGAAGCAGATTGAGTATATCCTCCGCAGGAGTGAAGCGCAGTTACGACGTGCCGAAGAAATTGGCAGATTCGGCAGCTGGGAGTTACGTCTGGATGAACACAGGGTCAACGCTTCTGATGGTGCACGGGCACTCTATGGTCTTGAAGGCACACAATTAACCTTTGAAGAGATTCAGAAGATCCCCCTCCCAACGTACCGTCCTGTTCTTGATGCCGCCTTACGTGATCTTATCGCGGGGAAATCTCCCTATAATGTAGAGTTCAAGATTCGGCAGCGGTCTGATGGGACTGTTCTGGACATTCATTCTATTGCTGAATGCGATCAGGGCAAAAATATTGTGTTCGGTGTTCTCCACGATATCACTGAAAGAAAACAGGCTGAAGATGCGCTTCGTGAGAGCGAAGAGAAGTTACGGGCAATCTTTGACAGTACCTTTCAGTTCACCTGCCTGTTGACACTGGATGGCATCATACTCGAGGCCAATCGCACGGCCCTGGATTTTGCAGGGGTACGTCTTGAGGATATTGTCAACCGTCCCTTCTGGGAGACGGCATGGTGGGGGGGAAATGCGGCACTTATCCGGCGGCTCAAAGAGGCCATACATGAGGCGGCACGAGGTATATTTGTCCGTTACGAAACCGAGGTCCGTGGAGCCGGAAATGCCATATATTTCCATGATTTTTCACTTAAACCGGTATTTAATGACAAGGGAGAAGTATCTCTTCTGCTCGCTGAGGCCCGTGACATTACCGAAAGTAAGATTGCCCAGAAAGAACTCCGGGAGGCAAACGACAAACTTGCCCTCCTCTCCAATATCACGCGCCATGACATCAACAATCAGCTCGTAGCTTTGAATGCTTATGTTGAGTTACTTCGGGAGAAAATCCCCGATTCAGCTCTTGAAAATTATTTTTCGGGAATCACTCAGGCAAGTGCTCGTATTTCCACAATGATCCAATTTACGAAAAAATATAATTCAGCCGGAGAATCAACGCCCCAATGGCAGAATATGCGCAGACTTGTGGATACTGCAGCAAACCAGGTCAATCTCAGGAAGATCCCGGAGATAAACGATCTCCCCCCGGGAATAGAGGTGTATGCCGACCCGCTCATTGTCAAGGTCTTTTACAACCTTATGGAGAATGCCGTGCGGTATGGCGGAAAGATTACGGTCATCCGGTTCTTTATTGAAGAGTTTGCTGGCTCCCATATTGTTGTTTGTGAAGATGACGGTGATGGTATCCCGGCTGAGGATAAGGAGCGGATCTTCGATTGGGGTTTTGGGAAGAACACCGGTCTTGGTTTGGCCCTTTCCCGGGAAATCCTTGGTATCACCGGCATCACAATTCATGAGACCGGCACGCCGGGCAAAGGGGCACGGTTTGAGATAACCGTGCCGGGGGGCTCATTCCGCCAGATAAATTCTATGCGAAAATAAAAATTTGGGCAGAGAGAATTTCTCCCTAAACCGTGGTTTTGACATCCTGTACACATTTTTCCCGTGAAACAGGTGAATGTAATCAGGACAAAATGACACGGGGAAAACCGGGATGATGTTATATAGAGAAAGTATTTTAAGTATATATCCTAATTATAAAATATGTGTTTAAGTGCACAGCCCTACCGGCACACCGAGACTCTTTATCCGGACAAACCGGTTCCGGTGACAGATGCCGAAACAGCAGAACCGTGGCTACAATCAGCAGCAATCGATGTTATGACTGACAGTCAGGGTTTGAATTATGTGGAAGTCCGGAATTGTGACCTCGAACGTTTCAGTGCAAAGTGATCAGGTTCGGGTATGGAATTCCCCCTGCAATGCCTGATTGACACTCTTGTAGCAAAATCCAATTGAGTTATCATGACAGATACTCTCGAATATGTGAGTAAGGGAAAGAGTCCTTTTGCGGTATCTGATCCGGAGGACTTCAAAGGACTTCGTGAATGGGTCATTGCAAAACGCAGAAGTGAGATACATCCTGAAAAAAGATACCCGCAAATCTGCTCCGCCCCATGGCGTGTGGGGTGATCAGGAATTTTTAACCCGGTCTCTTTAAAAAATGTATGGGGGACTTGTCTTACCCCCATCGATGAACCGGTTCCGGTTTAATCTCCTTTTTGATAAGCAATCTTGGATCGGGAACAAAATGAACTATTAACTCCCCCGCCATGAGCAGCAGATCTTTCTCAACCCGGGGATTTTCACCGGATTTAAATCAATATTACAATAGAGTCTATAGTGAAAAATATGATATAATCTCATTTTGTAATTATTAACTCCAGGAACTACCAGATGAAAGTCCGTACGCGCTCCCGATTGATTCTCGCTGCCATGACGTTCCTCTTTTTGGTAGTGTTGAGTTTTGTCACCCAGTTTGTGATCCTTGATTCGTTCAATACGATAGAAAAACAGGAAATGACCACAAACGTCCAGCGGGTCATTGCCAACATCAACAACCAGGAAACGGCTGTCGCATCAAACTGCAAAGACTGGGCTGACCGTGATGAAACGTATGCTTTCTCCGGGGGCATCAATGCTTCACCACCCGCCGGTACCCTTAACCAGCCGGTCCTGCTTGGTACTCTGGATATTGACTATCTTCTCATCTATAATACATCCGGAAAACTGGTTTTTTCTGAAGGTGCCCAGACACCGGATGGAACTGAGATGGTGGCCCCTGATCAACTGGAAACAATTATCGGTAATAGTATTATCCCGCCGGGAATGCCGGGAGGGGTGTCAGGACGGCATGGGATATCATTTGTCAACGGTGAACCCATCATGCTTGCCGGCTACTCGATTCTGGGAAGCAACACCTCAAATCCATCCCATGGTACCCTCGTGATGGCCCGGGTTCTCACCCCGCAGAGGATCGATGATATGGAAAGTGTGATCCAGATTCCGGACATTTCCATTAAAAATTTATCAGAGGTTGATGACACCGGTGCACTGAGTGCTGCGGATATACAGCAGATGAAAAAAGGCAAAATTTTCAGCCAGCCGGTCAATGACAGCAAACTTGAGGGCGAGACCATGATCACCGGCATTGAGGACAAGCCGACATTTCTTGTGCTGCAGGTCAGGACCGATCGCCCGATGTACCAGCAGGTTCAGTCTTCGATCTTTATTGTGGCGATCGCTATCATCCTCTTAAGTCTGTGTTTTATTCTCGCAGTCCAGTTTTTATTGCAGCGTTTTGTCCTTGAGCCTCTCAGTACCCTTGATAACGATATCAAACTCATTGGAAAGTCCGGTGATCTCTCCCGCAGGATCCCCGAGAAAGGGGACGACGAAGTCCTCTCGCTTACCCATGCCCTGAACCAGATGCTCAAAGAGATTGAGAAAAAACGCAATCAGTTGTCCGAAGCCCGCAGTGAACTGGCACTACGTAACCGGGACCTTGAGGAACTGAACCGCAAGGCGAACCTGTACCTTGATATTTACCTTGATGTGATCACCTACGAAATCCTCAATGCGATCATGGGGCTGCGGGGCTATGCCGAGTATCTTGAACCTACAGCAAATGAAAAAGAGAAGCCTTTTCTCAAAAAGATCAGCGACCTTGCACAAAAAAGCGGTAATGTGATCCGCAATATCGAAACGATCAGCCGTATTTACAAGATGCCGCCGGGGGTAGTTCCCATTGATCTTGCAGATATCCTGAAAAAAGAAACTGACCTTCGCCCGAATGTCCATATTACGCTTGAGGGTTGCAACCGTACTGTACTTGCCAACGATATGATCGGCGTCGTATTCGATAACCTTTTTTCAAACTGTCTCAAGTTTGGCGGATCCGGCGTAACTATTGAGGTCTCCGCCCGGGATACTGATGGGGGGATGCTTGAACTATCGGTTTCCGACAACGGACCGGGAATTCCTGATGCGATGAAACCGCAGGTTTTCGATCGGTTTGCACAGGATTCCAAAACGCGGAGCAGCTATGGCCTTGGCCTCCACATCGTCAAGATGCTGGTGGAAGGGTACGGGGGGAAGGTATGGGCGGATGATCGTATACACGGAGATCTGACGTCGGGTGCCGCAATACGTTTCACACTTCATATTACTGAATAACCGGATCAATCCCTTTTTTTAAAAGAATACGTGAGTGGGAGGAGTAAGCCTCCTTCTGTTCATGCGGCATTCAGCTCTGCGCCATACCCGGGCGGATACCGAGCGATCCATTGCCCTGTTCTGGCTTGCACCCGCAGGGTTTCGCCGTTTCATCGTATCCTGTTCCGTTAAAACGCTCAGCGGGTTACTCGTGCATGCGGACATGCACTTCTCGCTCCTTTGTGGAGCTCAGCCGCATCATGACTGGGGACAGGCCGTGTCGTTTCTGTGCCATTGCCGTGACTCTCGCCACCCATACTTGTGTATGGCTGCGTGCCCGGTGGGTGGGGGGACTTTCCTCAGCAGCACTAAAGGCTACCGTCAGCCGCTCTCTCCCTCTCACGACTACATATGCGCGAACGAACCTTAATAATGGCACAGGTGACCAGGACAAAACAACGCTTTTTTGTAATTTTTCCGGGAGATAACTAATTAAACAGGACATACAGAAAGAGTCACAGAAACGGAGACCTGTGCCATGGAACTGCTGACTCCTGATGAAGGATTACTTGCCGTCCGGCTCGCCCGGGGGGCCATTGAGTATACGATAGCAAGAAAGCCAAAGCCGATGATCAGCCTGACACCGGTCTTTGGCGGGAAACGTGGGGTCTTTGTGACCCTGACCAGAAACGGCCAGCTCCGGGGCTGTATCGGGTTTCCTTACCCGGTGATGCCGCTTGGCGAAGCAATTGAAAATGCTGCTGTTGCTGCCGCGCTCGAAGACCCCCGGTTCCCGGGAGTAAAAAAGGAAGAACTGGCATCCCTTGATTTCGAAGTAACGGTCCTTACCGTCCCTGTCCCTCTTGACTGCGACCCGGCTGACCGCCCGGCCCATGTGGAGGTCGGGCGCCACGGTCTCATCGCCAGGGGCTATGGCACAAGCGGTCTCCTCCTCCCGCAGGTCGCAACCGAGTATCACTGGGACGCAAAAACATTCCTTGACCAGACCTGCCAGAAGGCGGGACTCCCCACCCACTGCTGGCAGCAGCCCGTTATCGAGATCCTTACCTTTGAAGGCCAGATCTTTACCGGCTCATTTAAGGGATCGGTTTAACAAAAAGCGGAGCATATCATAAGGCTACAAGGAGTACCCCCGCGGCATGGCGATTTCATTCGAGAGTCTGGACAGTGATATAGCAGGTCGGACCGGCAAACTGGTTGCCGGGAAAAAAGTGATCCGGACACCGGCGCTGCTCCCGGTTATCAATCCCCACCTGATGCTCGTCACCCCAAAGGAACTAAAGGGCATGGGCGTCGAGGCGCTTATCACAAACGCCTACATTTTTTCGCAGAGCAAACAGTACAGCGAGAGGGTCAAAGAGGAAGGCCTCCATAAGCTGCTCGATTTTGACGGCGTTATCATGACCGATTCAGGATCGTTCCAGCTCTCGATCTACGGGCAGGTCTCGATCACAAACCAAGAGACCCTCACCTACCAGCGTGACATCGGAAGCGACATCTGGGTACCGCTCGATATCCCCACATCCCCGGACGCGGACCGCGAGACTGCGGAGCGGGAACTTGCAATAACGATGGAACGGCTCCGCGAGGCAAAAGAACTCTTCGGAAATGATGCACCTCTGGCCGGACCGGTACAGGGAAGTCTCTACCAAGACCTCCGTGAGCGGGCGGGTAAAGATGTCGGGGATCTTGGCTTCTCTTTCTGCCCGATTGGTGCGGTCGTACCCCTCATGGAATCCTACCGGTACCGGGATCTTGTGGATGTCGTCCTTGCGGCAAAACGCACGCTCCCCCGGTCTTCATGCATCCACCTCTTTGGCGCCGGCCACCCCGCGATGTTTGCCCTTGCCACCGCGATGGGCTGCGACCTTTTTGATTCTGCGGCCTACGCGCTCTACGCAAAAGAGGGGCGGTACCTTACCACGCACGGGAGTTTTAAGATTGACGAACTTGCCGATCTTCCCTGCTCGTGTGCCGTCTGCCGGAGTCACACGGCAGAACAGCTCCGTACCGCAAAGGACCGGACCCGGCTTCTCGCGCTCCACAACCTTGCCGTCACCCTTGCCGAGATTGCACGGATCCGGCAGGCGATTACGGACGGCACGCTCTGGGAACTGGTAGACGAGCGGTGCCGGAACCACCCGCAGCTCCTCTCCGGGTACCGGCGGCTGCTCCTGCACAACGTGGAACTCGAACAATACGATCGGGCACACAAGCGCCGGTTCTTCTACCGGGGCGACGAGAGCTGCGCCCGGACCGAAGTCCTGCGGTACCAGCGGCAGCTCTCCCGGCTGCGTATAGGGACAAACGTCCTTGTCGCGTGCGACAACGGTATCCGCGAGGGATACGATGACGTGCTTTACTTCAAGCCGCCATTCGGACCATATCCCCCGGAATTAAAGGAGACCTTTCCTATCGGCCAGAGTGAAATTCCCGAGTGGGATGCGGCGATGGTCCGGCAGGGGTGCCGGGGTATCCGGCAGCTTGCAGAGAGCCATACGGGGGCCAGGATCCAGGTTACCGGCCTTCATGCCGAGTGGAAATCCATCTTTGCCGAAGAACTTGGTGACATGGCGGAGCTGATCGAATGATCCGTATCGATATCAGGAAACGCGACGGCCTTGCCCGGGCCGGTATCCTTACCTGTGAAGGCGGCCCGGTCCCGCAGGTACCGTTTCCCGCGGTGCTCGATGTGGAAACGGTCTTTCCCTCGCTTGCGGCACAGGAAGGCACCAATGTCCCGCTTTCTGCACCCGCGGAATTTGTAAAAACCTATATTCCCCGTGGCCCGGACCAGCCGATCGCCATCCACCCGGCACTTGAAAACCCGGCACAGAGCGGGGATGTCGTGATGGTGGCCAACTGGCACACTGCCCTTTCAAATCCCCGGAGGTACACTGAGTGGCTCAAAAATATCCGGGAAAAGACGCCGGCCGATACGCTCTGGTATGCCCCGGGCACTGCGCTTCCGTCAAACGTCCATATCCTCTGCTACACAAGTTTTAGCCTCTTTGACTATATCGCCGTCGATCTCAACTCCGCACAGGGATTGTTCTGCACACCCGAAGGTGAGTTCCCAGCCGATGCACAGAAAGCCGGCATATGTGCCTGCGAAGGCTGCCGGGCCGGCGACCTGAAACTGCACAACAGGCTCGCGCTTGAAGGAGAGGTCGCGCTTGTCCGGTATTTCATCGGGCAGTCAAAACTCCGCGAGCTGGTTGAATCCCGGTGCCGGATGAACGCAAACCATGTCGCCATCATGCGCCACCTTGACTTGGATTATACCGGGATAGAACAGTATGCCCCGGTCGCACGGAGCGGCGTGATGCGGGCAAATTCCGGGGAATCGATGCAGCGGGTCGAGGTGCACAGGTTTGCAAAACGGCTCCTCTCCCGCTACAAGCCGCCCAAGGCCACGGTTGCTGTCCTCCTGCCCTGCTCGGCAAAAAAACCCTATTCCCTCTCGCAGAGCCACCGCCGGTTCCAGATGGCAGTTGCCGGCCGGGCCCACGAGCTCATCATCACCTCGCCGCTCGGTCTTGTCCCCCGGGAACTCGAATGCGTGTATCCCGCGATGCACTACGATGTCCCGGTTACCGGCTACTGGGATGCGGAGGAGTGCGCATACATCTCGGATATCATCGCCCGTTACCTCGCCCTGCACAAGTACGACCGGGTGATCGCCCATCTTGAAGGCGGTGCGCTCAAAGTCGCCGAGATGGCAGCTGATACCTGCGGGATAACGCTTGAATATTCCTGCCGCGAACACCCGACAAGTGATGAGGCCCTTTTCCAGCTCGACCAGGCACTCGCCCGCGAGCGCCGGATAAAAGATGATCGGCTCCACGGGATGCTCTCATACCAATTCGGCTGCGATGTCGACACAAAAAGCATGCTCTCCCGTGGCCATTTCCCGGAGTTGTTCTATTCCAAAGGCAACATACAGCGCTTTTCTATCGACACCGGGAATGGACTGCTGCGCCCGACCTTTGAAGGCTGGGAACTTATTCCTCAAGGGTACCGCGTGACGATCAGCGACTTCCTGCCCGAAGGCGACGTTCTCGTGCCGGGCGTTGTCGATGCCGATCCCGCTATCCGGGATGGTGATGAAGTCCTTGTCGTCGGGCCAAAAGCGACAGCGACCGGCCGGGCCGCGATGTCTGCACAGGAAATGAAGAATTCCAAGCGTGGCGTTGCGGTCCGGGTGCGTAAAATAAAGAAGTTGTAGATTCAATTTTTGGGATACAATTGCAGATCATCCATGGAGTGAATTACTTGTTTTCTTGTGATATGACTGGATGGGCCCGGTGGGAGATATGACGTCCCCTATCGTGATCGCCGTCCCAAAGGAGCTCGCACCCGGGGAACAGCGGGTGGCGACCGTGCCGGACGTAGTCCGGAACCTGAAGAAATCGGGCTGCGAGGTCCGGGTTGAACGCGATGCAGGGGCAATGGCCTACTATCCCGATGCCGCGTTTATTGCCGCGGGAGCAACAATCGTCCCCGACCGTGATGCACTGCTGGCCGGTGCCCGGATTGTTCTTGCGGTCCAGCCTCCGACCGTTGCCGAGATGGAGCAGCTGGCCGAAGGCACGATTGTTGTCGGATTCATGAACCCGGCGGGCAACCTCGATGCCATCAAAAAGATGCGCGACCGGAAGATCACCGCGTTTGCCCTCGAATTTGTCCCACGGATCTCCCGCGCCCAGAGCATGGACGCGCTCAGCTCGCAGGCAACCGCCGGCGGGTATGTCGCAGTCATCATGGGCGCGGAACACTGCCCGAAGTTCCTCCCGATGCTCACCACGGCGGCCGGTACCATCCGCCCCTCCACGGTGCTCGTCCTTGGGGCCGGTATCGCCGGCCTTATGGCGATTGCCACTGCAAAGCGGCTGGGGGCACTTGTCGAGGCCTACGATGTCAGGCGGGCCGCAGGCGAACAGGTGAGAAGCCTTGGAGCCAAGTTCCTCGAACTTGAGATCAATGCCGAGGGCCAAGGCGGGTATGCCCGCGAGCTCACCGCTGAAGAGAAAGTAAAAGAGCAGGAGATGGTCTCCGCCGCGGTCGCCCGGGCTGACATCGTCATCACCACTGCTGCCATCCCCGGCCGGAAGGCGCCGGTCCTTGTCACGAAAGCAACGGTCGCCACCATGAAGCCGGGCGCGGTCATCATCGATATGGCCGCAGAGACCGGCGGTAACTGCGAGCTCACTCAGGCCGGAAGAACCATCCATGCAGACGGTGTTACCATTATCGGGCCAAAAAACCTCCCGGCCAAGGTGCCGTTCCACTCGAGCCAGATGTACGCAAAGAACCTCCAGTCATTCCTTACCCTCCTCATCGATAAGAACGGGGCGCTTGTTACCGAGTTTGCCGATGAGATCCTGACCGCGAGCCTCCTTGTCCACGCAGGTTCAGTGGTCCATAAGCCAACCCGTGACCTCATAAACGGAGGAAAACCATGATCGACACCATTACCCTCTGGACCGCGGTCTACATCGTGATGCTGGCCGCTTTTACCGGCTATGTTGTCATCAGCCGGGTCCCTGTCATCCTTCACACGCCGCTGATGAGCGGGTCGAACTTCATCCACGGGATCGTTCTTGTCGGTGCGATGGTCGCGCTCGGCCTCGCGACAACGCCCCTTGAACAGATCATCGGGTTTATCGCGGTCGTCCTCGGTGCAGCAAATGTCACCGGCGGCTACGTGGTCACAGAACGGATCCTCCAGATGTTCGACCGCAGCGGGAAGAAACCCAAAAAGGAGGCCTAGGGATGATCGACCTTTCCTGGGTGATCGACCCGATCTACATCGCGACAATCTTCTTCTTTATTGTCGGCCTGCAGCGGATGAGCCACCCGCTCACGGCCCGGAGCGGCATTGTCTGGGCCGGTGCCGCGATGGTGATCGCGACGCTTGTCACCTTCCTTACCCCGAACCTCACCAATTTTGTCCTGATGGCGATCGGGATCGTCATTGGCGGGGGCTTTGGCTACATAGCGGCAAAGCGCGTCGCGATGACCGGCATGCCCCAGATGGTTGCACTCTTCAACGGTATGGGCGGCGGTGCTGCGGCCGGGATCTCGGCAGTCGAGCTCCTCGGCATTACTACCACTGCCACCACCAGTTCCCTTGCGGTCATCGGCGGTCTTATCGGGGCAGTCTCGTTTGCTGGGAGTATCATCGCGTTTCTGAAGCTCCAGGGCTGGATGCGGCCCCGGCCGATCACGTTCCCGGGCCAGAAGATTCTCAACATGGCGGTCTTTGCCCTCGCTGTCGTGTCGGGTATTCTTGTCGTTATGCAGCCGTCATGGGTCCCGCTCGCTGTCTCATTGTATCTCCCGCTGTTCTTTGTCCTCTCGCTTGGCTTTGGGCTCCTCATGACGCTCCCGATCGGCGGGGCCGACATGCCGGTCGTCATCTCGATGTATAACGCGTTTACCGGCCTTGCCGTTGCACTCGACGGATTCTCGTTTGCGACCCCCAACTATGCCATGGTCGTCGCGGGTATCATTGTCGGCGCCGCGGGTTCGCTCCTGACGCTTAACATGGCCCGGGCGATGAACCGGTCGATCACGAACGTCTTTTTCGGTGCGTTCGGTGCGACCGAGGAAACGGGTGTCGAGATCAAAGGCAGCATGAAGGCGATCGAGGCAGACGATGTCGCGGTCATGCTTGCCTACGCAGACAAAGTGATCATTGCCCCCGGCTACGGCATGGCGGTTGCCCAGGCCCAGCAGAAGGTCAAGGAACTGACCGACCTGCTCGAAAGCAAGAACATACCGGTGAAATTTGCGATCCACCCGGTTGCCGGGCGGATGCCCGGGCACATGAACGTCCTCCTTGCCGAGGCCGGGGTCGGCTACGATCACCTCTTCGACCGTGACGAAATTAACCCGGAGTTCCCGAGCACGGACGTCGTCCTTGTTATCGGGGCAAACGACACCGTCAACCCGGCAGCACACCGGCAGGGAAGCCCGCTCTTTGGCATGCCCATCCTCGATGTCGAACAGGCAAAGAATGTGGTAGTCCTCAAACGCGGGCAGGGAAAGGGCTTTGCCGGAATTGAAAACGACCTGTTCTACCGGGACAACACCCGTATGCTCTACGGCGATGCGCAGGAAACGGTCGGGAAACTTGTGCAGGCACTCAAGAAATTATAATGTTTGGGATATCTCCCTGACATACTTTTTTTAGTAACCTCGGTTTTAATGCAGAGAACTCTCTTGTGCCAGGGACAACCCTGGCGGAGGATGTTCATGGCAGGTACCTGCGTCTCTGTCCGGATTTATGTATTAGAACATTTCCGGTCCTGGCCGGTCCTTCCTCAATCGATTTCACGCGAGGGATCGTTCCCGAAGTCCATCTGTGCAGCGGAATGACGCCCGGACCTTCACAAAATTCCGGTCCGATCATAAAACCATGTCTGCGCCGGAAAACCTCCTCCCACATGTTTAAGAACAAATATCGCTCATCTGTATAGAAAACAGTACACGGAGTGAAATAATATGGACTTTGGAAATCTGGGAGGAATCGGCGCCTCGGCTGCCGGTTTCATTGCAACACCTGAAGGACAGACCGCAATAAAGAATTTCCTGGCAACACCGGACGGGATGACACTTCTTAAGAATTTTGCTTCGACCTCGCAGGGCCAGCAGGTTATCATGAGCATCCTCCCCTCGGTTCTTGACGGGATGAACCTGCCGGAACCGGTCAAGGCAATGATCAAGAGCGCTATTCCGGCCGGCAGCAGCACCACCACCACACCATCCTCGTAAGAGGATCTCATTTTTTTATTTTCGCGCACACAATGTGCGTTTTTTTATTGTCTGGTTCTCCGGAACGCCGGGTGACCGGTGGTCTTATATTGTTACCGGTCAGATTGTGTAATTAGTGCGAAAGGGGGCATTTTTATCGCAGATACTATACCGATCCCTGACGGTCAGGTGGCGCGCAAACAACTGCACTTCTTCTGGCTTGCCGACTGTTCCGACTCAATGCGGGGAAAGAAGATCGCCACGCTCAACCAGGCCATCCGCGAGGCACTTCCCGAGATCCAGAAAGCGGTCGCCGCATACCCTCAGGTCGATATCAGGATGCGTGCAATAAAGTTCTCCGATGATGCGTCCTGGCATGTCGGTCCCGACCCGGTTCCCCTTGACGATTTTGTCTGGCCCGAACTCGAAACGAGCGGCCTTACCGCGACGGCAAAAGCGCTCCGTCTCCTTGCCGGGGAACTCTCCATAGAACGCATGCCCCGCCGGGGACTCCCACCGGTCTGCATCCTTATTTCAGACGGATTCTGCACCGATCCCCGCGAGGAATATGACGCGGCTATCGCCGACCTCGGGAAGATCCCCTGGGGCATCAAGGCAGTCCGGCTTGCCATTGCCATCGGTGATGAATCGGATTACAATGCTCCCGAACTGCTCAAGTTCGTAAACCAGGAATCTGTCGGCCTCCTTAAGGCACATTCCCCTGAGGAACTGGTCGCATACATCAAGTGGGCCTCTATCAGTGCATCTGTTGCGTCATCCCGTGGCCGGAGCAGGGGGACGCCGACCGTGGACGAGACATCGAACGTCTCCCTTGAATCCCCTCCGCAGATGATTACGTCCAATACCGATCTGTTCTGAAAGGATCATGCCGACGCAAAATGAGTTCTCCTGTACCTGCGACACCGGCCTTGGCTGGGCATTCGGGTGCAGCAGGACCGGGGCTCTGCATATACGGGCAGGCAGGCCCTGTGAGGATGCCTATGCGCTCTGGAGCGGGTCGGCCGGGGCAGAACCCTGCATTGCGTTTGCCGTCGCGGACGGCCATGGAGATCCCCGTCACGACCAGAGCAGGACCGGTTCTGCCCTCGCCGTTGACGCCGCCATCAGCGAACTGGTCTCGTTCTTCCGTTCGTATACGGTGGGGGACGTCCCCCCCCAGCAGTTGCGGGCCGGTTTCAAAATGGATCTTCCCCGCAGGGTTACCCGGCGCTGGCGGGAACTTGTCGTGCAGGATACCGGACGGCGGACACTTCCCCCTCCCCCGGTTCCGCTTGCAGCCGGGCCAGATTCGCACTATTCCCGGTACGGGACGACGCTCATCGCTGCGCTTGTCGGACACGGCAGCATCCTTGTCGGCCAGATTGGAGATGGCGACCTCCTTCTTGTCAGAACTGACGGCACGATTGAATTTCCCCTTCCCCGGGACCCGGTTCCTGCCGGTAACGAAACCCATTCACTCTCGTCTCCCGATGCCCACCTTCTGTGGAGAACCGCTACGCTTGACCGTGGCAAGGGTGGGATCCTGCTTGCAGCCACCGATGGGATCTCGGACTCGTTTAACGGGGCTGAAAGTGAAGAATTTTCGATCTTTGTCCACAGTCTTGTTGACCGTATCCGCACGTACGGGATGGAAGCCGTTGCCGCGGCTATGGCCGGCTGGCTCGACCGCTACTCGGCGGCCGCGAGCGGTGATGACATGACGCTTGTCTGGGCCTGTATCCAGCCGGAAACGTCACCGCAATCCCGGCCCGGGCCGGCAGAGACCGATACACCGGTTTCTGCATGGGAGGAATGGTAGCCATGCCGCTTGCAGTCGGCCAGACTCTTCATGCAGAGCTGCTCGGGACGACCCTTTCCGTGATCAAAAAGATTGGGGAAGGTACGCAGGGAGAGGTCTACCTTGTCGATGGCCCCCAGGGGTTCCAGACCGTGAAATGGTACAAACCCGAGCAGGCCACCCCGGACCAGCGAACCGCAATTTCTTATCTTGTCAGGACCGGCCCTCCCTACGGGGCCGCAGGGAAACGGTTCATCTGGCCGCTTGACCTTGTCACTGCCGAAGGGTTACAGCAGTTCGGGTACCTGATGACCCGGATCGATACGCAGCGGTTTGCCGAGCTCGGCGAAGTCTGGGCGCATTTAAAACCTGTCCCGGGGCTTGGCGCACTCTCGGAAATCTCCTACCAGCTCGCGAACAGTTACCGGGCGCTCCACCTTTCGGGCCATTGTTACCGGGACATCTCGGCAGGAAACCTGATGTTTGACCCGAAAACCGGCGACGTTTTGATCTGTGACAACGACAACGTCGGTGTCAATCGGCAGTCCCGGTGCCAGGTCTGGGGTACGATGGAGTACATGGCCCCGGAGCTGATCCGGGGGGAGAGTGACCCGTCGACCGAGACCGATCTCCACGCGCTCGCCGTCCTCCTCTTTTATGTCTGGGTCTGGCACCACCCGTTCCACGGCACCATGGAATACCAGTACCACTGCTGGGACATCCCGTCAAAAAAACAGGTTTACGGGTTCTCACCGGTTTTTGTCTTCGACCCCGATAACCCGGCAAACCGGCTGCCGGAAGATCCTGACTACGCTGTTGCCCGCAAGCGCTGGGAACTCTGCCCGCCCGAACTTAAGGCCCTGTTTATCCGGGCGTTTACCGATGGGATCAGGAACCCGGGCCGACGGGTTACTGAAGGGGAGTGGCAGAGCCTCTTTCTTTTCTTGAAAGACCGTCTGGTGCCCTGCTCCTCATGTCATGCAGAAAACTTTGCTGACACCACGCGCCCGGACTTCTCCTGCTGGCACTGCCACCGCAGGATCGCTTCATCCCCGTTTCTGCAGATCTGCCGGCCGGGCGGGAACTCCTGCCTTGTACTCACCCCCGGTACAACCCTCCGGGCACGCCATATCGCACCGGGTTCCGGTATGGACGACGGGTCTCATGCGATAGGCCGCGTCGTCCCCCACCCGTCAATACCCGGCGCAGCAGGGTTGCGGAACCTTTCGGAGGGTACCTGGCAGGCAGCATTTCCTGAAGGTACGACAACGGACGTGCCCCCGGGAAAGGCTGTCCCGCTCAACCCGAAAACCTCCATAACAATTGACGGCGTATCCTGTACCATCATGCCGCCTTCCCGGGAGCAGCCATGAACGATTCAGTTCGCGCCACGCTCGCACGTCTCGTCACCCGCTACGGCGTCTCGGTCGCATACGATCCAAACCGGTGCGAGGGACTGCTCAGGGACACCTGCCCGGAATGCTCCCGCGAGATCTTCGTACTCGTACATGCAGTACGGCAGCATGTGACCGATGATCTTCTCGCCCCGCGCCATACGCTTCCCCTTGCGCTCACTGAAGGGTTTCTTGCAAAAAGGCTGGAAGACGAACTCGGATTTTCCGGCGATGTGGCACGCTGGGCGGTCATCAGCTGGGCAGAAGCCCTTGGGCTTGCGAGCCCGGCTCCGTCAGCATCGAGGCCAAAAACGCCTGCCGCCTCAGTACCGGCAGCACAGAACACGACGCCTACGAACCCGGCGCTCCGCGAGCAGTGGGCGACTGACCTCAACCATGCCCCACGTATCGTCCGGCTCGGGATCATCGCAAACCTTGCCGGGGCTCCTGATACGGGGAATCTCCAGCTTCTCATTGGCGCACTGGAAAATGATGACTGGGCGGTGCGAAGTGCGGCGTTCGATGCCCTGTCCGATCCCGGGACCGGTTCTGCACCCGTTCTCATTGACGCGTTGAACGACACTCCGGACGGGATCGCGTGGCGTGTGGCGCTCATCCTCGGGGCCCTGCGGACACCGGATGCCATTGATATACTCATCCCCCTGCTCGACCGTTCCCCGGTCGTCCGCGATGCTGCGATCTGGGCGCTCGGCGAGATCGGGAGCGGCAGGGCGGCAACGCCGCTCATGAAACTGCTACACCACCCGGATACCGGTGTCAGTTATGCTGTAGAATATGCGTTAAAAAAGATCGGATAATACACCCTTTCCTGCACCGGAATGGGTTCTCTTGCCATTTTTCTTTCGGGCCGGATCCGGGGTCCTGTTGTGCAGTTTTTCTCCGTATTGATTCAGGTTACGGCTCCGCTTGAGGTAACTCCTGGTTATGGGGTTTTCTCTTAATTCTCATGGGGCAGGAAGGAATGAGCCCAACCATGCGTTTTTGCAGGTGTTTATCAGGGTGCAGATCTGAATTGAGATCCACCCGATCGTTCCTTTCCTATATATTGATCCGAAAGCCATAGTGCTAAGAAGAGGAACATGGATGGCTGATCAGGAAACATACCCCTGCCAGATTTGCGGGAAACAAAAAAGACCAAACGAGGTCGTACCTGCGGGAATGATCCGTGAACCGATCGCTGACATAATCCGGAAAGAATATCCTGCATGGTCATCTGACGGTTATATCTGTAATACTGACCTGAACCGGTTCAGGGCACATTATGTCAGGATAATTCTTGAGAACGAGAAAGATGAGCTCTCCTCGCTTGAAGAGAATATCCAACAAAGCATGAAAGATCATAAACTCACGGCCAAAAATATTAATGTCGAATTTGACCGGCAACTGAGCTTCGGGGATCGTGTTTCCGACAATCTTGCCAACTTTGCCGGGAGCTGGACATTTATTACCCTGTTTACCTGTGTCTTTTTCGTCTGGATTGTTATGAACACCTTTGTCCTTGTGTTCAGGCCATATGATCCCTATCCTTTTATCCTGCTCAACCTCGTTCTCTCGGCCCTTGCAGCAATCCAGGCTCCGGTCATTATCATGAGCCAGAACCGGCAGGAAGAACGGGACCGTATGAATGCCGAGCATGATTACGAAGTGAACCTCAATGCTGAAATGGAAATTCACCAGTTGCACAGGAAAATTGATCACCTCCTCATTAACCAGGGTGAGAGACTCCTGGAGATCCAGACGATTCAGATGGAACTGATGGAAGACCTGGCTAAAAAAACATTGTAAGTATGATCCGGGCCGATGAACTTTGTGGGAAAACCCGTATTTTGTAAAAAAAATTTCATTGGGCCTGACCCTGTATTTCTCACGGGAGAAAACTGCAGCATAAGGGACGTTGACGTTTCCGAAAAGATCGAGGATCGTTTTGATCGGCATTATCTTACGACCGGGTACCTCCGGAAGCGTGAGGAGGGCATGGGCAGTGTCACTCCGGTAGGCGTGGGGAATACGTTCACTGATGGTGCCCATTACCCATTTTATAACGTTCACACCACCATCACAGGTAAAATAATGCTGAATTATTCTGGTTGTCTTTGTATGGGTGACAACAGCACGATATTGGAATGTTGCGAGTAAGTATAGTGGGAATTTGTTATCCCGGTATTAGGATTACGAAAATACAACAACAAAAAGATATGCCAAACTATAAGCAGGGCAATCTAGTATAGAGACCTGATTGAAATGAAAAATACGAAAATTGCATTCAGTATTCTTATCGTGGTAATACTGGTACTGGGAATTTTTAGTGCCGGGTGCACGACCGGTACCGCGAATTCTCCGGGATCTCCCGCAGAGACACCGGCGCAGGCACAAAATACCCCGACTTCATCACCGGTGACCGCTACATCAGCAGCGGTGACGACGACGCTTCCGGCAGCTGCAACAACAGCGGCGGTCCAGTATACAACGTACACAAATTCCCAGTATGGCATAACATTGTCCTATCCCAGTGACTGGGAAATGCAGGAATCTGGTCAGCTTGCCGTACGGGATTATGGAAGGAATACCATTAATGTTGTAAATTTTTTTAGCCCGGGTAATGATTCGTACGTAACCTTAAGCGTTGATGTGGATCCATCCACGACAACAGATCTGGGAAAATACTATAATCTTGCTGTCGTCGCCCTCCAGGATTATTATTCTCACTGGGTGATGACCAAGCACGATGCCCAGCTCGAGGTTTCCGGCAATTTAGCATATAGTATTGATTACCAGGTGCCGCTTGATGACAACATCAATTCGGGCTATGGTCACCAGGTCTATACAATCGTTCAGGGAACCCCCTATATTTTTTCCTATGAGGGTGCGAATATTTCCCCGACAAATGACGTGTATGCAGCACATCTTGGTGAGGCAGAGGATATGATCAGGAGCGTCAGTATCTCTCCCGTGACCAGTACCTTAAAGAGCCGGTAAAACACGCCCTTGCACTGAAAGGCAGGACACAACCGGGTAACGGACTATCCCATCGGAGTTCACATCTTCAAAAAGAGTAAAAAAGTAATATCACGTATATTCTGGAACTGAAGAACCGGGCGTGGATTCTTCTTATTTCACATCCAGACCATTTTCCACTCTCTCTGTCCGTGGCGAAATTACCTCTATGGCCAGATGTTTTGAGAACACCCTCTCAAAGGCCCGCTGTTCTGCCTCAACACCCCAGACCTCAAGCTGGCAGTCGTTCTCTGCGATGATATCGAGAACGACCTCGTTTTTCTCCACCCTTACGAGCTTGGCATGCTCCACGAGTCCCGCATGGCTGCGGTCCAGGCTCTCGCCCAGCCGGACAAATGTCGCAAGCGCGAGGACCATCCGCTGCTCGCGGTCTGCGATGTCAGAACCATCGAGGCGTTTCTTTCGCGGCTTCTTCTTGCGGTGGAACCGGGCGATATTTGCCATGATATCGATCTCTTTCTGGTCAAAACCGAGCAGTTCAGAATTCTTGATGATATAATACGAGTGGGCGTGGTGGTTGGTATAGGAGATAAACGACCCGATGTCGTGCAGGAAGGCGGAATATTCAAGGAGTTCCCGCTCCCAGTCGCCATAATCATGCAGTTTTAAGTCTTTTGCGGAATCGAAGAGCTCAAGCACCAGCCGGGTTACGGCCCGTGCATGGGCCTCGTTAATCCCGCAGGACCGCCCCAGCTGGAGAACACTGCTCTCCCGGGGAGAGAGTTTGCCGAACAGGGGGTAATCCTCAATCCGGGAGAGATAATCCACGAGAAGGCCGTCCTGGAGCCCCCGGCTGGTCGTGGTTATGGATTCGAGCGCGAGTTCCTTCATAAAAGTCTCGAGGATCACGGCCCCAGCGATGATGATGTCGGCCCGCTCGGGATTGATCCCTGACACTTTCCGGCGCTCTTCAAGCGGAAGCGCACAGAGCAGGTCGATCACTTTTTTGAGGTCCCGGTACGTGAGCACCCCCGGCGGGGAAAGTACATCCGTGTGAAAGGTTTTTTGCGCGATCTCAGCAAGGTTCATGATGCTGCCGGAGCTGCCCACCGCGAGATCGATCTTCTCGCGACGGATTTTCTGGACCGTATGGATAATGGCATTTTTCACGTACTGCTGGACGGTCTTATACTGTTCAGGACGCACGGGCCCGGTCGGGTTACCGGAGAGAAAATGGTTGGTCAGCCGTATCGCGCCGAGCCTGAAACTTTCAAGCAGCTTGTACTGCTGCTGACCCCCGATGGAGATCTCGGTGCTTCCCCCGCCGATATCAATAAAAAAAGCCTGTCGGTCGCCGAGATGCGTCCCGCTTGCGACCCCGAGGTAGATCAGCCGCGCCTCTTCGCGCCCCGAGACGACCCGGACGTCGAGCAGCGCATCGCGCTGCAATTGTGCCAGTAGTTCAGACTGGTTTACCGCCTCCCGGGCCGCTGATGTGGCGACAGCGATAAACTCCTCGGCAGAGAACGTGCGTGCCAGATCGACAAACTTACGGCAGACAAGGCAGGTCCGGTCAATGGCCTCACGCGTTATCTCTTCATCGTCAAACTCGCCTTCCCCGAGGCGCACCTGCTGTTTCTGCCGGGTAAGGATGCTGTACGAGTGGTTGGGATTGAACCTGACAACGAGCATCCGTACAGAGTTTGTGCCGATATCGATGAAAGCGACAACGCGTCCGGATGCCCCGATCTTTTTTGCTCTCACGGTATCACCAGCGTTTTTGCGAATACTTCTGCGAAAAGGTCACTCTTTTTGAGGGCACGGGCTTTTTCCGTTGATAAATCCCCGGTGCCGGTAAGGATACACTTTACTTCCGGCCCTTCTGTCGTGCAGTGCAGGTCAGTCACGTTTCCTGTGTGGAGATAATCAAGGCCGTCTGCGACCCTGATAAGTGCGGCAAGGATTCGGACGCGTTTTTTGTCAGATGGTGAGAGGAGGAGCCAGAAACCGGCCGGCCTCGCCCGGGCACTCCCTCCGTGAAGCCCGGCAACGAGACTGATGATCCCCTGCTCGCGGACCGGTACCGGCAGGTCTCCGCTCATGAGGATCAGTTCAGCGCTTTTTTTCTGGTGTCCTGCCTGCCCGGCCGTCCAGCCGATATCGTGGACGATTGCTGCAAAGGAGAGAAAGTCGCGGTCGCGCCGTCCAAGTCCGTGGAGAGGTGCGAGTTCATCGAAGAGCCGGAGGGAGAGCGCCGCAACGTTCACGCTGTGGGTGACGTGATCGGGAGCTGTAGCAGAAAGCCGCAGAAACGCCTCGCGTTCCCCTTTTGTCTCACGGGATGGCCGGTGGCCAAATGCCATTTTCTGGCTTTCCAGTACCGCAATCCGCAGGGCATCGCGGAACCCGGTGCGGACAAGGGAATCCCAGTACCGGACAAACTGCCGGTAGAGCCGTGCCCGGCGCCGCTCGCGGTTGACAAGCAGCCTCCGGAGCGGGGCCACCGCAGATATCGCTGCGCCGGGCAGGCTTCCTTCGGGATGCCTGCGGGTATGTTGTTTTATGATCGCACGGGTCATCTGTTCGATCCAGACGTCGCAGTCGTGGATGTCGCCAAGGAGATCCTGAACCCTCTTTATACGGGCGATCGGTTTTTTGAACCCGCGCCGGTAGAGCGGGGCATAGGTCTCCAGCGTGTACCGCAGTTTTTTTGCTGCAATCCTCAGGGCATGGTGCTCGTATACTGCATCCGGGTTGTGCACGAAAGGCTCAAACCGGTCCAGCCCGGCCAGCCGCCTGCCGATCCGGTCTGCAGCACCGGGGAGTATCCCGAAATACCGCTCCCGTTTCCTTCTCCGTCCAGGTACTGCCGGTGGGGCGCAGGCCACCCGCAGGGAGACCAGTACCTGCGTTTCCTCAAGCTCGTCAAGCACAGAGATTACCTGCTGCTGGAGAACTTTGCGTCGCTTCTGGAGCTGCACAAGGAGCCCGGCAATGGGATCGCCAGAAGGTAAATGCGCCGGGACCGGGTCTGTCGCACCGGCCGGTACCGTTCCCACCTGTGTTTTTAAGTATTTTTTTAAAAACGCGATCTGGACATCCGTATCCCGTGCATTACCAAGGGCACGGGTGATCTTTTTTATTTCATGCATCCAGTGCCGGTAGTCTTTTTCAGGGAAACAGGCAGAAAAGAGCGGGAGTGCAGCCCGTAGCCGGCGGGAGGCGACCCTCATGCGATGGACCGGCTCGATATCGTCCGCGGCCCGTACGCCGGCAACCTCTGTCGAGAGAACATCAATAAGGGGCAGGAGCCGGCTTACCCCGAAAACGCAGGGACCGGTCTCGTATGCAGCCTGATCAGGTGCCGGCATTGTACCATATCCCGGGGTGTTCGAGGAACCATGACTGTGAATCGACCGGATCCTCTCCTTTTTGTGGGTGTTTCCGCTCGTATCTCCCGTCACCGGACATCAGCCGCAGCTGCCGGTTATCCCTGAGTTCGGTATCGAGGATGGTTGTAAGGAGCGCTTTTTTGATCGCGGGATTGGTGACCGGGAACAGAACCTCAACCCTGCGGTCGAGGTTCCGTGGCATGAGGTCTGCGCTCCCGAGGAATACATCGTCCTCTCCGTTATTCCTGAAGTAATAGATCCTCGCGTGTTCAAGGAACCGCCCGACAATTGCGCTGACCGTGATGTTCTCGCTCGTGCCGGGAAGGCCCGGCCGCAGGCAGCAGATACCCCGTACCTGGAGTTCGACCTTTAGGCCGGCCTGCGAGGCGCGGTACAGGGCGCTGATACAGTCAGGATCGACAAGTGCATTCATCTTGAATATGAGGTGGCCGCCCCCGTGTTCCCGGTGGCACGCGATCTCCCGGTCGATCCGGGAGATGATGGCAGTCCGCAGGGTTACCGGTGCAACGGCGAGCTTCCGGTACTGGTCGAACCGGGCATAGCCGGTCAGGAAATTAAACAGGTTTGCCACATCGTACCCGATATCCCGGTCACAGGTGAACATCCCGAAATCCGTGTAAATGCGGCTTGTCGTCGCGTTGTAGTTGCCGGTCCCGAGGTGCATGTACCGCCGGATTCCATCCTTCTCGCGCCGGACTACCATGCAGAGCTTCGCGTGCACCTTGAGGCCGACGACCCCGTAGACCACGTGGACGCCGGACCGTTCGAGCGCCCGGGCCCACCCGATATTGTTTTCTTCGTCGAACCGTGCCTTGAGCTCGATCAAGGCTGCCACGGCTTTCCCGTTCTCGCGGGCCTCCATGAGCGCCCTGACAATCGGCGATTTCGAACCGACCCGGTACAGGGTGATCTTGATCGCAAGGACGTCCGGATCGTGGGCCGCCTGCCGGATAAAATTGATCACCGGGGTAAAACTGTCATAAGGGTGGAAAAGGAGGATGTCCTTTTTTCTGATCGCAGAAAAAATATCTTTTTCTTCGGCAAGTTCCGGCGGGATCGATGGCTGGAAGGGGCTGTCTTTTAAGTCGGGGCGGTCAAGCGAGAGCAGTTCCATGAGGTCTGCCATCCCCACCGGATGGCCGATCCGGTACAGCATATGGGACCCGATTCCCAGTTTCTTTTCAAGCATGTGGCAGGTGCTCTCGTGCATCAGGGAGTCCACCTCGATCCTGACCGGGGTGCCCCGGGCCCGCTGCTCCATGATCTCCTCAACCGTGGTCAGGAGATCGGATGCCTCATCGACTTCGATATCAAGGTCTGCATCACGGGTAATACGGAAGGGCGATGCCCCGACGACTTCGAGACCGGGGAAGAGAAGGTCGAGATTCGCGGCAACGAGATCTTCCAGGTACACGAGGTGCACCTGCTTGTCGTCCCGATGCGTACCGGCGCCGTTCTCCGGGACTCGTACAAGCCGGGGAAAGAGACCGGTGGGTACCTTGATCCGCGCAAAGAGTTCCTTTCCCATCGGGTCGCGGATGGTGATCGCAAGGTTAAGCGAGAGGTTCGAGATGAACGGGAACGGGTGGGCGGAGTCAAAGGCAAGCGGGGTGAGTACCGGGAATACTTCCTCGACAAAGAACGTACGGAGTGCTTTTTTCTGTGCTGCATCCAGGTCCTGATAGGAGTGGATGAAGATACCGGCACCGGAAAGCAGGGCGAGCACGTCCTGCCAGCAGTCATACTGGAGAGAAAGCTCTGGCAAAAGTGCTTTTTCTATCGCGACGAGCTGTTCCGATGCCGTCATCCCGTCAGGGGGAGCCCTGAGTACCCCCTGCGAGGCCTGCCGCTGGAGACCCGAGACACGGATCATGAAGAATTCGTCAAGGTTGTTTGCAAAGATCGAAAGGAACTTTACCCGTTCAAGGAGCGGGTGCCGTTCGTCCTGTGCCTCTTCGAGCACATGGTGGTTGAAACGGATCCAGCTCAGCTCTCGGTTGATATAGAGCGACGGGGAACCCGGCAGAGGTGCAGAATCGGTCATACAATCACCGGACACTGCATGAATGGTTTCATGCAGATGTCTTATTGTGTACTGTGATGGTAGGGAGGCCGGGTTTATCAAGCCTCCACCCGGCAGGAGGTTTATTGAGACCTCATGAGATTGCCATATCAATCAACACCTGGTAAAATACCATCCCTGTCCCATTTTTTGTTTTGCTTTGGGTGTAACCGGGATCTGTCCATGCTTGTTTCTGCGAGCGAACCTCTACCTCACATAACGGTGGATGATACGTCCTCATTCAAAGGCTTCATATCCGGTGCAGTCAACTGTATCGTGAACTCTTATGACCGATGCAACATATGGCGCAAAACTCCAGCGCGACGGCACAACCTACGCGGTCCAGACCCGGATCCCGGCTGGTGTCGTCACACCGGAAAATCTTGAAACGATCGCAAAGGTTGCAAAGAAATACCATATCCCCCTTATAAAGATAACTTCGGGCCAGCGTTTCCTGCTGGTCGGCGTGCAGGAACAGGATATTGCAGCAGTGCGCAGGGACCTTGGCAGTCTCGGGACGGCCTCGATCACGCCCGGAGTACGGTATGTCCAGTCCTGCCCGGGAATCTCGTACTGCAAGAACGGCACGCAGGACTCAATAACCCTCGCCCGGGAGATCTCCGATGAATACGTGGGAAAAGAATTTCCGGCCAAGATCAAGATCGGTGTCTCCGGCTGTCCGCGGTGCTGCGGAGAGAGCCGGGTACGGGATGTCGGTATCATGGGAACAGCGAAGGGCTGGACAGTTTTCTTCGGTGGCCATAGCGGTTTTAAATCACGACAGGGAGAGCAGGTCGCCACCGGCCTCACATCAGCGGAGGCACGGGATCTTATCCGGGCCCTGCTTAATTATTATAAGACCCATGCGGAGCCAAAGGAGCGGAGCTCACGATTCCTTGAACGGGTGGGAACGGAATGGATCCAAGATGTGAAACCGGCATAAGGGAGATATTGGTGGATTTGGGGCTGACCGGTTAAAAGTGGTCTTCTGTCTTACCCGTTGAAATTATGGTACCGGTAGCAGTTGTCGATAAACTCCTGTTTCCGGTGCTCGCTTGCGTTCACCGGCGGCTTGAGATACCCGATTGCCGGGGTCTGCTGTGCCGGGCAGAACGGGCAGAGTGCGGCATCGACATCGCCTGCCTTGTCCCGGACCGGGCAGTAATACACGCCGTCAATAAGTTCGACCCGGTCGCCGCCGGGAAACCTCATGCCCACCGGGTGGCCCGGCTCCTGCCGGACAACCATGCAGAAGCCGGCAAGCAGGAATTTTAAGAACCGAAGCCGGAGATCGCCGGTCCCGGGCCGGCACTGGGCGATCACCATGTCCCAGTAGGCGCTCTCTGCATCGGTCACCGGCTCTTTTTTTGTCCTGAACGTGCCCTGCTGGTCCATGAGCCGGATTGCCTGGTATGTCCCGAGCAGGTGGCCGGTGATTGCCTCTTCGAGTTCTTTTTTGTATTCCGGCGCAAGGTCCCGGATCGAATTCCCGAAATTCTGTTCCATCTGCCGGATGTCGCGGGGCAGGTACAGCAGCACGACCCGGGCAATGGCCACACCGAGTTCGCCCCGGCTCCGCATCGTCCTGAAACGGGTGCAGTCTTTACGGATGGCCTCCGCAATCTGTTCTGGCGTACCCTGCTCGGGGTTATACGGCATATCGGTATTCATGGCGAGAATTCTCCCGTACCTTTTTTAGTAATAGTTCCTGTCTGGTATTTTATCGGCCCGGCACATGTAAGGGTTCCGGTGCGGGCATCCCCCGCACAAACAACTGCTTCATATTAAACACGCGGTCTTATTCAATAGTCTTTTATCTGGTCGTATGTGAATATGATTATTCATGGGGAAAATAGACTGCGGAAAAATACTACGTAACTCTCCGTACGTTATTTTAACTTTTTTGTTATTGTTATTATGTTTGATTATGAAAATAAGCCAACCGAACATTAAGGACATACTAAGCGAATATATCTTGGTTAATACTGTTATTCTATCGGTGGGAATTGCCTTTGCTGCAATTGTTTTAATTAAGGAAAACGAGTCGATTTTAAAAGATAAATCATTTCTTAATAATTTAGAGGTATTAGTAGCAATGACGATAGGTTTAGGATTATTATTTTGTTTAGGAGTTTACGTTTTAAGCTCATTAGATTATTCTGTATTAGGAAATCCTGTTCCTGTATGGGATACTTTGTTCATTCTTTTCAGCGTTGCTACTGGGTTTACGATATTTTCCATTGTCCAGTTTGTTCGTGTAATTGATACAATTATAAAATATTTTAAAAGTAAAGCGGTTTAATCCAGCAGCATAATTCCACACTCCGGGCAATACTGCCTCATACGAGATCACCACTAGTCTGATGTCCTCACAGGCCAAAGCAAAATAATCATAGGGATGAATCACAAATGGTGACGATGAAAAGGACAAGGGAGATTTATAATAAATACGAACTTGTCTTCGAATTGGTTTTTTGGTGTTTTTTTATTCCTATTTGTTTAACATGCTTATTTTGGATAACTCTTCATCTTTCAACGGAAAACCCTTTAAAAATACACAAGATTGTTTTAGGGATTTATTCGATTTATATAAGTATTTTAGTGGTATTTTTCTCTGTGGGATTTGTTGTTATTCCTTTACTTCCTACGATGTCGAAAAATACCAGTGGCTTTAGAGGATTAAGAAGAACCGATATTAAAAAAATAAGCAAAGTAATCGTTTTATTTTTATTCTGTACAGGACTGGGAATATTGATGTCACTTTTTGGTTATTTTATTACCAGTGTTAGCCCTAAAGGGTTTGAATCAATATTTGACGAGTATTTTATTGGTTCGACGTTTTTTGTTTTATTTAGTACATTCACAATGTTTGTTATGTTTAATAGAATGAGCAAGTGGTTAAAACTCTGATGAGGGTCGATCCCTTTGAACCTGTCCACATTCCGGGCAGTACTGCCACTGGATCACGATCCCTACTTGATTTAAGCGCGGTAATCTGGTGCGGGAAAGGTTTTTGTGCTTGTAAGGAAACATCCATTCATGGCAGCATCGCACGGATCATCGTATGCTGAGCTTCCCCCCTCTATTCTCGTAATTAGTATTATCGTAATTATTCGGGCGTAAATTTACGTCCGATTCAAATTCAGGATGTGTTATGATATGGGTTCTCTGAATGGTGAAAATATGGGTTTAAATAAATGTTGCTCATTTCCGAACAACATACTAGCCAGTAAACTGCGCTTTTTTGATACCACGTTACGGGACGGGGAACAGACCCCGGGTGTGTCGTTAAACCCGGACCAGAAACTAGAGATTGCGACAAGGCTTGCAGACATCGGTGTCGATGTTGTCGAAGCCGGCTCTGCGGCGACATCCTCGGGTGAGCAGGACGCGATCCGGCTCATATCAGGCGCCGGTCTGCCGGTCGAGACCTGCACGTTTGTCCGGGCCGTAAAGACCGATATCGATTATGCCGCGGATAACGGCGCCGATTCGGTCCATCTCGTGATCCCGGTGAGCGACCTGCACATTGAAAAGAAGATGCGTAAAACCCGCGAGCAGGTTGCCGAAATGGCGTGGAACTCGGTCGAGTACGCGAAGAGCCGGGGGCTCATCGTCGAACTCTCGGGTGAGGACGCGTCGCGGGCCGACCAGCAGTTCCTCCACGAAATCTTTTCCGGCGGTGTGGAACGCGGGGCCGACCGGCTCTGTTTCTGCGATACGGTGGGCGTGCTCACGCCCGAGAAGTGCGCAGCGTTCATCCCGCCGCTTGCCGGGGTCGCCCCGCTTTCCATCCACTGCCATGACGACCTCGGTTTCGCGCTTGCAAATACGGTCGCGGCCTTAAAAGCCGGCGCGACCTGCGCCCACGTCACGGTAAACGGCCTTGGCGAGCGGGCGGGGAACACGCCATTTGAGGAACTGGTTATGTCGCTTGAGGTGCTCTACAACTACCCGACCGGGATCAAAAAAGAGGAGATCTATTCCCTTTCGACTCTTGTGTCACGGCTCACTGGCGTCCCGCTGCCGGTCAACAAGGCCGTAGTCGGCGAGATGGCCTTTACCCACGAGAGCGGCATCCATGCCCATGGCGTGATCCGGGAACCCTCGACCTACGAATCCATCAGTCCCGAACAGATCGGGAGGAAGCGCCGGATCGTGCTCGGGAAACATTCCGGCTCTGCATCCGTTGAAGCGGCGCTGCATGAGATGAAGTACGTGCCAAATGAGCAGCAGCTCAAAGCGATCGTTGCACGGATAAAAGATCTCGGCGACTCCGGGAAACGGGTGAGCGACGCGGACCTCATGGCGGTTGCCGACGCGGTACTTGCGATGGAGTGCAAACCGGTCATCCGGCTTAAACAGTTCACGGTAGTCTCGGGAAGCAGCATGATCCCCACCGCATCGGTCACGCTCGAAGTCCGGGGCAGGGAAACGACCGGCGCGGCAACAGGTGACGGGCCGGTCGATGCCGCGATGCAGGTGCTCAGCAAATCGGTCGCCGATGCCGCGAACATCCGCCTGGAAGAATATCACGTGGACGCGATCAGCGGCGGCACCGATGCGCTCGTGGAAGTGACCGTAAGATTAAGTAAAGACGGAAAGATAATAACTTCAAGGGGCGCCCGCACGGATATTATCATGGCGAGCGTCGAGGCGATGATCGCCGGTATGAACAGACTACTTGAGGAACGAACATGAAGACCGGGGCAAAACTCCTCATTGAAGCACTCCAGCGCGAGGGAACCGATACGATATTCGGGTACCCCGGCGGCTCGGTGCTGCCGATCTATGATGAACTCTACGATTCACCATTGCGGCACATCCTGGTACGGCACGAGCAGGCAGCTGCGCATGCCGCGGACGGGTATGCACGCGCGAGCGGCCGGGTAGGGGTATGCCTTGCCACCTCGGGGCCCGGTGCCTGTAACCTGGTCACCGGGATCGCGACGGCTTACATGGACTCGGTCCCCCTTGTCGCCATCACCGGCCAGGTGCCGACCACGATGCTCGGGAACGATGCCTTCCAGGAATCGGATATCCAGGGCATCACGATGCCGATTACCAAGCACAACTACCTTGTCAAGGATACCTCCGACATCCCCCGCGTGGTGCAGGAAGCGTTCTATATTGCGGGCACGGGCCGGCAGGGGCCGGTCCTTATCGACCTGCCAAAGGATGTCAACACCCGGTCGGTCAAAGAACCGGTCGTGCCGGAAAAGGTGTCGCTCCGGGGCTACAACCCGACGTACAAGGGGAACAAGCGCCAGATCGATAGAGCGATCGCACTGATCACCGCTGCCGAGCGCCCGCTCATCTACGCAGGCGGCGGCGTGATCTCCTCCAATGCAGCCCCTGAACTCGTCACGTTTGCGACATCTCTCGGCATCCCGATCACGACTACCCTGATGGGAATCGGGTGCATCCCCTGCGACCACCCGCTTAACCTCGGGATGCTCGGCATGCACGGCACCGAGTACGCAAACTTTGCCGTGACTGAATGCGATCTTTTGATCGCGATTGGGGCCCGGTTCGACGACCGGGTCACAGGCAAGATCGACACCTTCGCGCCGCATGCGAACGTGATCCACATCGATATCGACCCGGCCGAGATCGGGAAGAACAAGCGCGTGGACGTACCGATTGTCGGCGACGTAAAATCCGTGCTCACCGATATGATTGACGGGTTAAAGAAGAAAAATGTCTGCGATGCGTGGCAGAAAAAGATCCAGCACTGGAAGCAGCACCACCCGCTCCGGTTTGGGGAGAAGAACGGGTGCCTGCACCCGCAGTTCATCCTCCAGCAGATGAACGAACTCTTAAAAGGCGACGCGGTGATCGTCTCGGAGGTCGGCCAGAACCAGATGTGGACCGCCCAGTACTTCTGCTTCCGCAAGCCCCGGACGTGGATTACGTCTGGTGGCCTTGGCACGATGGGCTACGGGCTCCCCGCAGCCATCGGGGCGCACTTTGCCCGGCCTGATGTCCCGGTCTTTGACGTGGCCGGCGACGGGAGCATCCAGATGAACATCCAGGAGATGGGAACCGTGGCGCAGTACAAGATCCCGGTGAAGATCGCGATCTTGAACAATATGTACCTCGGCATGGTGCGCCAGTGGCAGGAGCTCTTCTACGACCGGCGCTATGCCTATACCGAGCTCCCGCCGGTGGAGTTCGTGAAGATCGGGCAGGCGTACGGTATCGACGGCATTAAGGTGGAGTCCTGCGATGAGGTCATGCCGGCCTTAAAAGCCGCGGTGGACTGCGACGGGCCGTTCGTGCTTGACTTCCGGATCGAGCGGGAGGAGAACGTGTTTCCGATGGTGCCGGCCGGTGCTGCGATCAACGAGATGATCGGGGGGCATCCGCGATCATGAAGGCACACACGTTATCCGTCCTTGTGGAGAACAAAGCCGGTGTCCTCTCGCGGGTGACCGGCCTCTTCTCCCGGCGCGGCTTTAATATCGAGAGCCTCGCGGTCGGTCCCTGCGAGGAGCAGGACATGAGCCGGATCACGATTGTCGTGATCGGCGACGATGCGCAGATCGAGCAGGTGATGAAGCAGCTCAACAAGCTCATCGATGTGATCAAGGTCTCTGACCTGACCGACAACGAGCGGGTCGAACGCGAACTGGTGATGTTCAAGGTGACCGCCGACCAGGGTTCGACCCGGGCCGAGATCATGCAGATCGCGACGATCTTCCGCGCCCAGATCGTGGACGTGGGAGCAAAATCGGTGGTGCTCCAGGTTGTCGGGGATACCGACAAGATCAACGCGATGGAAAAGCTGCTGCGCCAGTTCGGGATCAAGGAACTGATCCGGACCGGAAGGATTGCCATTTTACGCGGCACAAAGACCGTGACCAGCAGCAAATAATTTTTTTGCCCGGTAAAAAATACCGGATATTGTTATTGGTGTGCTGCCGTAACACACCCTCTTTCGATTTCTGACGCCCGCTCGTCTCACTCAGGCCACATGGTAACTTCCGTGACCGACGGCCTGATCGAAGGAGACAGTTTCTCTGCCGGGTATCCCACGGCACACCCCATGAGTGCCCATTTCCCGGATTCAAGGCCGAGGGCCCGGCAGAATCCGGGATTATCCGCCATCTGTGCCGTGATGGACACAATCTGGAACCCGAGGCCAAGCGCCGTTGCTTTCAGCCACATGTTTTCCATGCAGTGGGCAAGGGACTGTGCTTCCACGGGCGGGAACCCTCTCTTTTCAGCGGCAACGATATAGAATGGAGCCGTGCCGACACCGGGGACCATGCCCATGTTTTTGATTAGGGAAAGCCGGTCCATGAACCCGGCGGCCTTTTCCCGCAGCTGTGCATTTTTCGCCGCTGCCTGTTCGAGATCCCCGGCCATGGCAAGAACGGTCTCAAAGACAAGCGGAGAAATTTCTTTCATCGCCTTTGAGCCGTTCCGGACGACTACAAACCTACGGAAATAGTCCTTGTTGTCCCCAATTGCTGCTGCGGCAAACGGGGCATGGAGACCGGCGTGGAGAATACTCTCAATCTGCTCATCTGCCGGGATCTCCCGGGTAAATTTCCGGCAGCTCCGCCGTTCTCCGATAATCCTGTCCAGCACTGCGTTGTCCTGTTCGGTTTTTGTTGTCATTGTACTCAGTCCCACAACCCGTTGGTATGCCGGGATATTTCAAAGTATTTTCATGGGATGCGCTTTTTATCCGGGTCTGGAAACCGGCAGTCGGATCAATCCGGCAATGAAGGCGGGTGTGATGCGGACAGAAGGTTCGGGAAAAGTCCGGGCCGTGGGGGCAGGGTGTCTTCTGACCGGACCGGATACCCCGGGTTCCGGCCGGGTACTTATGATGAGGGGGTTATCCGCTTACATAAAAAAAATAAAAATAGCCGCCTTCATTCCCGGCTGTGGGAGAAAGCCCGGTACAGGAACCAGGCCCCCACCAGGATCAGGAATGCGGCTGCAATGTACGGCCAGAAATGGAGTGGCGCAAAAGCAATCCCGATGCCAACAATGATCAGGAATGCCCCGAGTATGGCCAGAAACCCGTGGGACCGGTCACAGCATTGATGAGTACCGGCATCCCCGGCAGGATCCGCCCCGGGTTTCACAATCGTCGCTCCGATAAAACCAAGTCCCAGCCCGATCAGCACCCCGGGTCCCGGGTAACCGGCAAGCAATCCGATCCCAAGACCCAGAAGGACACCGGCAGGAATCAGCATGGTTCCGCGATGGTGCCGGTGTGGTTGTCCTCCCTGTTTTGCATCTGCTTCCATGTACAGCCAATTGTTCGGCGGAATAATAAAGGGTACGCAAGGTTTGATGCGCTCATTTCCCCGGTGTGCAGGTGGTGAGAAAGGGCCATCACCCAAGGGAACCCCTTTTATTTTTCGGCCATAGCGGGGCCCCGGGCCCGGACAGGGAGGTATGCCAGGCGATACTACCCGCCTTCCCAGTCTCCATCCTCCCACACTTTGAGGATATCAAAATCGCGTTTTTGTGTCGCCCTGCTCCGGGCCTGTGACCGGGAGAGCATCCTCTCCTGGACAAAATCGTATTCGCACAGGATCCGGGAATTCCTGAGCAGTGTTGCCCGGATCGGGTGGTGCCGGTAAGTGACCTGTTCCTGCTCCCGGAAATACCATTTTATTCTCTGGAACGTGAGCCAGTCAAGTTTCATCGCAAGCGTTGCGTGGAACCTGAATGCATCGGCCGAATCCAGATCATAGTCGCGTAACGAACAATAGGGCGAGATTGCCCGGGCCAGCTGGTACCGGAATTGCCGTAAGGGCTCATCCGGGGTAATCGTGACATACACCACCCTCGTATCGCTAAAAAACCCGTAACCCCCCACTTCATATTTCGGGATCCCGGACTGGCTCGTACAGATCCTGGCAAAATCCTCCACCAGTTTTTCTTCATCCCCGGTCGAAAACGGCCCGGCGAGCGTGATATGCGGGATCACGAGCTTGTTTTTGAGATTGAATTTTTCCTCCAGCTGATGGCTCAATGCGCTGATCTGGCGCTTTACCGAACCCATCAGCCGGATATCGATCAGGTACCGGGTCATCACGCACACTCTTCTACGTTTGGATTGTCCGGCATCTTTCTGCTCATCGTTTGTGGTAATCTTTCAAAAATAACTGCAATAAACTCTTGCGTTTGAATCTCCCGTTTTTTTTCAAATAATTCACAGCGTATTGTTAATCATTTGAAAAAACTGCTCTGGTGAAAACATTTTTTCAAATATCCCTCCCCTCACGCCAGCCCTGCCCCCAAAGGGGGGGGCATATGCGATGTGTCGGTATTACCGGGGAAGCGAACATGCGAGCGAATCTGCATACCGGTAATACGGCATCATCCCGAACCGGGGATGCCACAAGCGTGCAGGTGCGGCAGCCCGGGAAGAGCGTTTATAATCCAGTGTGGGATTTCTACAGAGCAGAAAAAACAATCTGATTACGCCCCTGCTGGCCGGAGTGATGCATCCCCGGACGAACGGGAAGCCGGAACGGTTTTCCGGAAAATTGCGGAAATCACCGGCCAGCATTTCCGGTATCCGAATCTTTTTGTCGGCCGGGACAACGTTACAGGGATATTTTAAAAAGGAAAAAAACTAACCAGAATGAGCCAAAGGCTAAACGAGGTAATGTACATGCCAACGAGTAAGAAACAGCTGACAAAACTGAACCAGGTGAAAAAGGCAAAGGCAGAAGAGCTCTCGAAGGCGGCGGCGGCGGGAAGCAAAGACGCGGCAAAGAAGCTCAAGAAACTTGAGAAAAAGATCAAGTGAGCATTCGCGGATTATCACCTGTTTTTATTTTCCTTTCAGGGCTAGTGCCCTCACCCCCTCACAAGCGGAGAGTATCGCCTCCGATGGCAAATACTCATTAAAACCACTGCATCTCTCCCTCCGGATGCCCCTGTTTCCGCCAAATCACTACAACGGAGGCCGATCCATGACAATTTTCCCGGAAAACCGGATCGTTTTTCCCCGGTAAGGAACCCCCTTTATTTTTCGTCCATAGCGGGGCACCGGGCGCGGGCAGGGTCCCGGATGGCCTTGCAGGACTACCGGTTTTTCGCGACCAAAGAAAAGCCGCTAAATTGGCCGGTTTTTTCCTGTTTAAAACGGCCCGTTTCCAAAAATACCGATTTATATGAAGAATTTTGTTGGGTGCTGGCACCATTTCCACTGGAGCATTTCAGCCCCGGATCCGGCCCGAAAACTCTCCGTCGGAGAAACGATCATGGGAGAGGGACGGTCTGCTTACCTATTGGGATGAGGGGGGCAGGACCTCATCTGGTCAGCCTGCGATTGGGTATGTCCCGATTGCGGGAGAGATGCAATGGAATCAGGCCTTCGAACAAAATCCAGAAAAGTTTCCGGATTAAAAATAAAATTATTTCGCGGTTGTTTCTTTTTGCTCCTCTTCTTTCAGGTGCTGGTTTTCTACATACCTGTCAGCGGCTAATGCGGCAACACTTACGATGGCAAAAATAATGGCGCCCCACCAGGTATACTGTTTAATAACTGCAATCAGGGCCGTGATGATTACTGCATAGAGGAGGGTGTTTGTTACATGCCTTTTGTACCGGTATTTCATCTCTTTTCACCACGGTTTCATTCTCACTTATCTCTTATAAATGAATTTCCTTTTGGCTCTTTTAGAAACGCGAGATGAACAGGAGTTCGCACCGAAAGCATGAAAATTAAATTCACAGAATATTTTTTGGTGAGATTGGTTTTCTCAACGAATTTGATTTTCATGGGAAATCATCAGCAGGTGAACCGGAGATTTTCCGGAATCATCAGCTCGTGACCCGGACTTTTCTGGAAAAGTACGGCAGGGCCGGGACGGGGCATCCGGATTTTGTGACAGGGATCATAAGGATGGGGGCTGATGCCCCCATACCCCAACGAGCGAGGAGTGCCGCCGTCCCCGATGGGACGCCCCCGCGGCGGATCAGGGAAGGGGAAAGAAAAAATGAAATTTCTTTAAACCATTTACATTTTATTGAAATTTTATACCCTATTGTGAAAATAATATCAAAATATGGAGGAATTGTATGATGGAAATTGAATGTGCGGCGTTTAAATGTGAGATTTAAATTATTATAATAATAACATTTTTTAAGATGAAGCAATTACTGAACATTATATGTGCAAACCTAATTTGAAAACAGAGGGGTTTACTAACACTCAGTTGAACATAACTAGTCCTAAAGATATCGTCATTTTATTTATAGGTGTTTTGTTAGGAATTTTTGGAAATTTGCTTGTGAATTCACTATTTGAAATATTACACAGTGAGTATCCCCATGGGATTCCTTCAGTGATCTTGGTATTTTTATTTTGTGCAGGACTGTTAGTTATTTCATGGTCAATTTCTGAAGTCTTTTTAAAAAAGGATTATCCTATAATACCAAAAATTTTATTGGCTGTTTTTATTCTGGGGGTGCTCGCTTTGATAATATATAGCATATTGATGATTTTTTCAGGATTAAGCATGGTAACAATCCAAAATCCAAATGTCCAAAATTTATCAAATAATATTCCTACGATCAATGTTAACCTATTGAATGATAATCAAATCCCAACAATCATTGCCCTTTTTATCTCATTTTTCTCAATAATTATTGGTGCTTGGGCGCTTTACTCTCAACAAAAACATAACAAATTATCTGTTAGACCTATTGCGGAAATGGAAAGAATTGATTTACCTGAAGGAACACCGGAAATGCCTCCTCAACTTAAAATAACAATATTTAATTCTGGAATAGGCCCGATGATAATTAAATCAGTAAAAACACAAAACAAAATAAGTGGTGAAATTAAATCTCATCCCTTTGATTGGATTTCATCTGTTAAAGTTTGCCCAAAGACACAAGGAGTATGGAGAAAAATATGGGACAATACTACAATCAAAGAAGGAAGTAATGTAGAATTATTTAAACTTTCTTGGACTGTGGATGATCTTAAAGATCCGGCGGTTATAAAAGATATTGTAAGTATTAGGAGTATTCTTAAAGATTTAATCGTTCACATAAGGTATACCAATATTTATGGAGATGAACAACCAGAATTGGTAGAACCCCTTGAAATTTTTGGAAACTACTAAAGTCTTTCAGTCTCTTTTTATGCATTTTTGTGTATTATAAGTGAATTGCCACTCCCTAATTACGATCAACCCGGAAAGGTTAAATTTTACATAAATCTAAAAAACGCAGCGCCTCGAACCCCAAGGCAGAAAAAATGCGCCGACCGGGACTCGAACCCGGGTTTAGGCGTTGGCAACGCCTAGTGATAACCACTACACTATCGGCGCAGTGTGCTCTAAAGTGTGGGTATTCATACGATTTAAGTATATCGTACTTCAGGGCATGGACGGGTCGTATTTGCCGGGTGCTGCCCCCAGTGTGCGGGAAGTGCGTACTGATCCGGTGGCACGTTCGCCCCTAATCTCCCATAAGGCAGAGTGCCGCACCTGCCCCGGCCCGGACTCATATGCCATATCTTAATGTAACGCTATCGCTCTATCTATTGATCAATGATACCTCTCTTCGTGGAGTGCACGGGAAAGCAGGTCGTCATATTCGGCGGGGGAGAGGTAGCGGCACGCAAAGCCGGGCATTTCGCAAACGAGGCAGAAGTCCTCGTGGTCAGCAGGAAGTTTACCCCGGCTATCCGGGCGCTGCCGGTCCAGATCCAGACACTCGATACCCGCACGGCAACGGATGCTGACCTCGACCAGATTATCGCGCCCGCGTTCCTTGTCATCGGGGCGCTCTCCGACAAGGCCGAGAACGACCGGATCGGGGCGCTCTGCCAGGAACACGGCGTGCTCTTCAACAACGCGTCCGGCAGGCCCGGCGATGTTGTCATCCCGGCAATGACGATGGGGGCGCACTACACGATCGCCATCAGCACCGGGAGCGAGAGCCCGGCCGTCTCCCGGTTCATCAGGCAGGAGATCGAGAGAAAATACCCCGCGCTCGATGCGATGATTGCGCTCCAGCACCGGCTCCGCAACGCGCTTAAAAAACAACAGATCACACCGGAGGAGCGGCGCCAGGTCCTTTCGGCGGTGCTGCACGACAAACTGGTCTGGACGCTCCTTGTTGAGGCGCCGGAACGTGCATGGGAACGGGTCAGCGAGAGGTACCTTCATGACTGAACCGGTAGCAAGGATCGCAATCGCCGGCGTCAGCCACCACACCGCTGACGTCATCGCGCTCGAAAACTTCCGGTTCGGTGACGAACCGGGATTCCTGGAAGCCGCTGCGAGAAGATTTAGCGGCGTGCTCCTCCTTCAGACCTGCAACCGGGTCGAGGTGATTGTCGAAGGCGATGCCGGGGCTCTCCGGGACTTCCTCGACGGGCAGGGCCGGTCGGGATTTTTCCTGCTCGAAGGCCGGGACGCGCTCCGCCACCTCCTCTCGCTTGCGGCCGGCATCGAATCGATGATCGTCGGCGAAGACCAGATCATCGGGCAGCTCAAGAAGGCGCTCGCTGATGCAGAGGAAGCCGGCACCGCGAGCAGTTTTCTCGAACTCTGCATCAACAAGGCCGTCCACGTGGGAGTCGGGGTACGGAAACGCACGCAGATCAACCGGGGCGCCGTCTCGGTCGGGTCTGCGGCCGTCCTCCTTGCCGAGTCTGAACTCGGGACGCTTGAGGGCCGGCACATCCTTGTGATCGGCAGCGGCGAGATGGGGCTTCTCGTGGCCCAGGCACTTGCGGCAAAACACCTGACTGCGATGTATGTCGCGAACCGCACGTACGGGCGGGCGGTCAAGCTCGCGGAGAAGATCGGCGGAAAGGCAGTCCGGCTCAACGAGCTATACCACTACATCACTCTCTCGGACGTCGTGATCTCGTGCACCTCCGCGCCGCACCCGGTCATCCACAAGGCAGAATTAAAGGATGCGATGCGGGACCGGTGCTGGCCGGTTGAAGGCCATCCCCGCCCGCTTATCCTAATCGATATCGCCCAGCCCCGGGATGTCGAGGAGGGGGCCGGCTCCATCGATGGCGTCCGGCTCTTTACGATGGACAACCTGCGTGAAGTTAACGAACAGACCATGAGCACCCGCAGGGCCGAGGCAGAACGGGCCACGGCATATGTCAGCGAGGAACTCGAACTCTTTATTCGCCAGCTGCACCGGCGAGCCGCGGATGACTGCATCGCCGCCCTGCACAGCTGGGCAGAGGCTGTCAGGGTGCGCGAGCGGGACAAGGCGCTTGCCAGGCTGGGCGGGGCCGATGAGAAGGCCGCCGAAGTGATCAACGACCTCTCCCGGGTGCTCACCAAAAAGATCCTCACGGACGCGACCGCCTCCATCCGTGCGTGCGCCGAGGAGGGCGATCGCAGTGCCGCAGAAGCTCTCGTCCAGGCCCTCACCCGCGGAGGTACGGTCATAACGCCCCCCGAAACACGGGACGTCCCGGAGTAACAGGCCCGGCCGGGCAAATGGATACGTGGTGTATACATCATGCCGGCACCTGAAACACACGAACTCCTGATCAGGCCCTACCGGGACGAAGATTTTTCTGAAGTGACTGAACTGGAATCTGCCGGTGTGCACGAACGTTACCGGTCAGCGGTCTTTGTCCGCCAGATGGGAGCACTCGCTCCCGCGACCTTTCTTGTGGCAGTATCCGGGACGACCGTGGTCGGGTTTACGGTGGGACTTATTGTCGGAGACGATCCCGGGCAGGCATGGATCCTCCGCATGATGGTAAAAGGCGGGTTCCGCCACCGGGGGATCGGGACCGCGCTGCTCCGGGAGATCTGCGGTGTGCTGCACGGTCGGTCGGTAACAACGATCTCCCTTACGGTCTCCCCGAAAAACGAACCGGCCGTGCGGCTTTACCGGCAGGAGGGGTTCGTGCAGGCATCCCTTGCACAGGCCTATTTTGGCGAAGGTGAAGACCGGTTCGTGATGAGGCGGACAGCCTGAACCGGCCGCTTTGTGGTACTCAAAAAAAGTATTTTTCCCAACTTATTATCAGCCGGATTTTGCGTATGCCGTCTCTGCAAGGGATTTGAGCGTGTCGTACTGCGCACCGGGGCCGGTCATCCGGATCACTTCAGTGACGGTACCCCTGACAAAGATAACCTCCATATAGCCTTCTGCCGGGGCGGTTCCGGAACTTCCTTCAAAGCCTGCCATGCCGAACGTAACCGTGGATGTCGCATTAACGGGCACCGCGGAGAAAGCCCGGGTGTCGGCGCCGGTTGCAGGCTGTGCAATGTCGGAGAAGACGAGCCCCTTCTGCTGCTGCTCGTTTGAATAAATAAGGGAGACCATATCGGTTGTGCTCTTATTGGAATACACCGTGAGGGTCTGGGTGATGGTCGTCGGCCCTCCCGTACTGTTTGCCGGTGTGGAATAGATGGTGACATATCCCTGCTGCCACCCGAGATCTTTTGCAAGCGTGCCCATCTCGTCCGCCGATTTCTGCCGGGCCGAGACAAGCGTATAGCCGGCCGGTACATCGGCAGGCGCGAGGGCGAGCGGGGCGAGCGAAACATTTGCTGACGGGACCGTCGTTCCAGTACCGGCAGCGGGAGCACTCCCCGCACCGGATGAGGACGTGCACCCGGCACCAAGAATTGCGGCACAGACAACCAGGCATAATCCGAAAACAATGGATCTCTGCATACCTACAAGGTTGAACCCCGGAACGGGAAATATATTGCCTGCCTGTTTTTCCGGCATGACCTACCCTTGCCGCTCTCCCGGATAATATAACCATAAATACGATGCATCTGCAATCTGTAATCATCAACGTCCGAGGTACGGTGCGCATGTTTCCAGAGCGACGAATGAGGCGGGTAAGGTCCCGCAATGTCCAACCGCTTTTGTGTGAGACGACCCTGACCAAAAACGATCTCGTCGCCCCCCTTTTTGTTGATGAGACCACCACGAGCCCAAAACCGATCGAGTCCATGCCCGGGCAGTTCCGGTACCCGGTCGACGGGATCGCCGGCATTGCCGGGAAGATGTGGGAGCGGGGCATCCGTGCGGTCCTTCTCTTTGGCATACCTGCTCACAAGGATGACGCGGCGACGAGCGCGTATGATTCCGACGGGATCGTGCAGCAGGCAGTACGGCGGATCAAGGCCGCGTATCCCGGCATGGTTGTCATCACCGATGTCTGTGCCTGTGAGTACACGAGCCACGGGCACTGCGGGATCGTGGGCGGGACACGCTGCGGGGAAAAAGATCTCTTAAATGACGAGTCGCTGCTCTTAATGAACCGGATCGCGATAAGCCACGCGGAAGCCGGCGCAGATATCGTCGCCCCGTCCTGCATGCTTGACGGCATGGTCCGGTCCATCAGGACTGCGCTCGATGCCGAGGGGTACGAGGACGTGCTCATCATGTCGTACTCGACCAAATTTTCATCTGCGCTGTACGGCCCGTTCCGGGATGCCGCAGAGTCCGGTTTCTCGTTTGGCGACCGGAGCACCTACCAGATGAACCCGGCAAACGGCCGCGAGGCATACCTCGAATCCCGGCTCGATATGGAAGAAGGCGCCGATATCCTGATGGTAAAACCCGCCGGCCCCTATCTCGATGTCCTTGCAGAGGTAGCAACGCTCGGCCTCCCGGTTGCCGGGTACCAGGTGAGCGGGGAGTATTCCATGATCAAGGCCGCTGCCGAACGCGGATGGATAAAAGAGAAAGAAACCGTCCTTGAAAGTCTGACCTGCATCAAGCGTGCAGGGGCCGATCTTATCATCACCTATTTTGCCTGTGATGTATGCGGGTGGCTCTGAAATGAAGAGCCAGGATCTTTTCGAGCAGGCAAAAACCCTGATGCCCGGCGGCGTCTCAAGCCCGGTCCGGGCAATCAAGCCGTATCCTTTTTACACGGCCCGTGCAGAGGGGTCGCATCTTACCACGGTCGATGGCACAACGCTTATCGACTGCTGCATGGCCTACGGTCCTCTTCTCATCGGCCACGCCCGCCCGGAAATAAAAAAAGCGATTGCCGCCCGGCTCGAAAAGGGCTGGCTGTACGGTACGCCGATCCCGGAGGAGCCGGAGTTTGCCCGGCTCATCACCGGGGACCACCCGGGAATGGACATGATAAGGTTCGTATCAAGCGGCTCCGAGGCGACGATGGCCGCGATCCGGCTCGCCCGGGGCTTTACCGGAAAATCCGATATCGTGAAGATCGAAGGGGGGTTCCACGGCGCCCACGATGCCGTGCTCGTAAAAGCCGGATCCGGTGCGACCACGATGGGCGTCCCTGACTCTGCCGGCGTGCTCCGCGATCTCGTCGCCCACACCCGGCAGCTGCCCTACAACGATCCTGAAACGCTTGAATCCCTGCTTGCAAAAAATACCGATATCGCCGCGCTCATCATCGAGCCGGTGCTCGGGAACATCGGGCCGGTGCTTCCAAAGGACGGTTACTTAAATGATATCCGGGAGATCACAAAAGCCCACGATGTTCTCCTGATCTTCGATGAAGTGATCACCGGTTACCGTCTCGGTATCGGCGGTGCCCAGGTGAAATTTGGCGTCAGGCCGGATCTCACTACGCTCGGGAAGATCATCGGTGGCGGCCTGCCCATCGGCGCATTCTCGGGGAAGCGCGAGATCATGTCGCTTGTCGCACCGCAGGGCCCGGTCTACCAGGCCGGCACATTCTCGGGAAACCCCCTTTCGCTCTCCGCCGGGATCGCGACGATCCGCTGGCTGCACGACCATCCCGCAACCTATGCAGACCTCGAGGAAAAGACCCGGGGGATCGAAGAGTCACTTGCCGGAAAAGGAAAAACCGGGGGCTCGTTTGTCAGGATTGGGTCGATGTTCAAGTATTTCTTCAGGAGCGAGGCACCGCAGAACTATACCGAAGTAAAAGAGTGCGACACGGCAGCTTTTACCCGGTTCTGGCAGAAGATGCTCGCACGTGGTATCTTCCTCCCGCCCTCCCAGTTCGAGACCAATTTCCTCTCCGTGGCACATACGAGAGAAGATCTTGAGGCCATCTGCGGGGGGTACACCGCATGACGGTGAGGATCGGCACCCGGGGCAGCAAACTTGCGCTTGCCCAGACCGCGACCGTCTGCAAAAAACTGGTGGCGCTCGGGATCGAGGTCGAGCAGAAAATCATCAGCACACAAGGGGATGAGGTCACCGGTGTCCCGCTCCACGAGATCGGGAAGCAGGGTGTCTTTGTCCGGGCGCTTGATGATGCGATCCTTAATAACGAGATCGACTGTGCGGTGCACAGCATGAAGGATATCCCCGCGATCCGGCCGTCAGGACTGTTTACCTCCGCGATCCTTCTCCGCGACTCCCCGGCCGATTATCTCGCCTATTCCGGGTCGATGTCAGCGATAAAAATAATCGGTACCTCCTCAACCCGGAGGAAGGCCCAGCTCCTGCGCCATGATCCCGGTCTTACCATAAACGACCTGCGGGGAAACGTGGACACGAGGTTAAAGAAACTCGGCGAAGGGCAGTACAACGCGATCGTCCTTGCCGAGGCCGGCCTTGCAAGGCTCGGGATCCGGATCCCGGGCGATCGCCTGCCTCCCGAAAAATTCGTTCCCTCCCCCAACCAGGGCACGATCGCTGTCGTGAGCCGGTCTGATCCCTCGCTCATGGAAGTACTATCAGCGATTGACCATCCCGGAACCCGTAAAGACGTGGCGATCGAACGGGCGGTGATGGAGCAGGTCGGCGCAGGGTGCTTCACGCCCATGGGTATTTACTGTAAGGGCGGGCACCTGATCGCCGAGGTTCTTTCCCTTGACGGGAAACGGACGGAACGTATCGAGAAAAATGTTGAGACCATCGATGAGGCGCGGGCAGAGGGAGATGCCCTGCGGGCACGGGCCCATGACCTGATCGCAGAAGCATACCAGACACTCGGAATTTCTTATGACCGGTAAAGTTTTTCTTGTGGGTTCCGGCCCGGGCGGCACGGGGCTCCTGACCCGGCGGGCAGCAGACATTATCGACGCGGCAGAAGTCATCTTCTACGACCAGCTGCCCGGCGAGGATATCCTTTCGTCTCTTCCCAAAAAAGCCGAAAAGATCGACTGCGGAAAATTTGGCGGCCGGCACATTCTCGAGCAGCACGAGATCGAGGCACAGATGGTCGACCGGGCAAAAAAAGGGAAAAACATTGTCCGGCTCAAAGGAGGCGACCCGTTCCTCTTTGGCCGGGGCGGGGAGGAGATCGAGACCCTGCGGGCTGCCGGTATCGATGTCGAGATGGTGCCGGGTGTCACGAGTGCGCTTGCCGTGCCCGCCTCGGTCGGAATTCCGGTCACGCACCGGAAATATGCCTCGCAGGTAACGATCCTGACCGGCCACGAGGACCCGACAAAACCCGAACCTGCACTTGACTGGAAACTGCTCGCGCAGGGACGCGGCACAATTGTGATCCTGATGGGCGTGGCAAACCTCAGAAATATCGCCCGGGCCCTGATTGCAAACGGCAAATCCGGGGAAACACCGGTCGCCGTCATCGAACGGGGGCTGCGCAGGGATCGTCGGGTCACGACCGGGCCGCTTACAACCATCGGCGATGTCGCTGCACAAGCCGGCGTGAAGCCGCCGGCCGTCATCGTGATCGGCGATGTGGTCCGGCTCTACGATCCCCGACAACCTGATCTTATCCCGTATGAAGGTGAATGATGCTCGAATTTATCAACCGTTTTGAAAAACTGGTCTACATACTGCTGATTACATTTCTTGTCATTGTCCTTGTCTTTGCGATCGGCCAGATGTTCTTCCAATTGTTATTTTACTTTTGGACCTGCCTGACTACTAACACGAGCATAGTCCAGGACAATTCAGAACTGTCCACGGCTCTCGGCGGCTTTTTACTCGTACTCATCGCTGTGGAACTGCTGGACACGATGAAGGCCTATATCACCGAGAACGTAATCCACGTCGAGGTCGTAGTGCTCCTTGCAATTATCGCGATTTCGCGGAAAGTGATCCTGCTCACCCCGACGGGACCCGATGGACTGGAACTCATTGGGATTGGTATCATTATTGTGGGGCTCGCCGCTTCGTATTACATGATACGGAAGGCCGGTTTTACGATAGGGAGCGGACTTGCAAAAACCCCGGAAGTAAAACCACCAGAAACAAAACCCCCTCAGACAGAGTGAAAGTTCCTGTAAAGACCCTGATACCGGTATCACGGGTCATACGACATGCAGAAATAAACAATCCGAATCTTTTTTGCCGGCTAAAAAATACCGACCGATATACCCGGCTTTCCTGACACCAGGCCATTTGAGCGGTGGATTAACAAGCATTAATAAGCAGGGGTAGTGCGTATTAACTCACCTGTTTTTTGGCCTAATCCTTTGTAAATTAACGGGGAGGTTCTGTCAACTCTGCGGGAGCTGAAGTAAAGTCACCGTCAAAAATAGATATGCCACCTCCCGCAGACTTGACAGAACACTGTCGGTATTCGTCAGGACCGGACATACAGGACTTCACACCCCCATGAGCATGAGCAGCATATCGATAATTTTTATGCCGATGAACGGGGCGATAAGGCCGCCGACCCCGTAGATGAGAATGTTGTTCCGCAATGATTCCTCAGCCGACATGGCCCGGTACTTAACGCCATGAAGGGCTAGCGGGATGAGAATGACAATAATGATCGCATTGAAGATGACTGCGGACAGGATCCCGTTGTGGAGCCCGAGGATGTTCATGGCTCCAAGGGCCGGGTAGGTTGAAGCAAACGCGACCGGGATGATGGCGAAATATTTCGCGATATCGTTTGCAATAGAGAACGTGGTCAGTGCCCCCCGGGTCATGAGGAGCTGTTTTCCGATCTCGACAATATCAATCAGTTTTGTCGGGTTGGAATCGAGATCAACCATGTTTGCCGCTTCACGGGCCGGCTGGGTTCCGGTGTTCATGGCGACTGCGACATCTGCCTGCGCCAGCGCCGGGGCGTCGTTCGTCCCGTCACCAGTCATGGCGACCATCCTCCCCCCGGTTTGGTATTCACGGATCAGTTTCAGTTTGCTTTCGGGGGTTGCTTCCGCGAGAAAATCATCTACACCGGCTTCTGCGGCAATAGTTGCTGCAGTGAGATGGTTGTCTCCCGTGATCATCACCGTTTTGATACCCATCTTCCGCAGCTGGGAAAACCGTTCCTTTATCCCGCCTTTCACAATATCTTTTAAGTGGATGACACCGAGGGCTTTCCCGTTTTTCGCGACAACGAGCGGTGTCCCTCCGGCCCGTGAAATCGTATCCACAACCAGTTTCAGGTTTTCTGATACCGTCTCGCCGCTTGTCTCGATGTATTTATACATCGCATCAGCTGAACCCTTTCGGACACGGACATCCCCGTCGTCGACACCGCTCATCCGGGTCTGGCTGGTAAACGGGATGAATACCATTTCGGGACCGGCTTCTGTTTCTCCCACTGTCCTTCCCCTCAGGTTGTACTTCTCTTTTGCGAGCACCACGATACTGCGGCCTTCGGGCGTTTCATCGGCAAGCGAAGCAAGCTGGGCATTTTCCGCAAGATCGGTAACATCTATCCCGTCAACCGGGATGAATTCTACGGCCTGCCGGTTCCCGAGTGTGATAGTCCCGGTCTTATCCAGGAGGAGGACATCGACATCCCCCGCAGCTTCGATGGCTCTCCCGGAAGTTGTAATCACGTTCCTGCGGATCAGCCGATCCATGCCCGCAATGCCGATTGCAGAGAGGAGCCCGCCAATCGTAGTCGGTGCAAGGCATACAAAGAGGGCAACAAGAACCGTGATAGTGACCGTAGTCCCGGCCCCGGCCGACTGGACACTGTATGCCGAGAATGCATAGAGGGTCGCGGACACGACAACAAAGATAGCGGTCAGCCCGACAAGGAGGATATTGAGCGCTATCTCGTTGGGAGTTCTCTGCCGTTTAGCCCCTTCGATAAGGCAGATCATGCGATCGAGGAAGCCTTCCCCGGGGTCCGCGCTCACCCTGACAACCAACCAGTCCGAGAGTATCGCGGTACCTCCTGTGACTGCACTGCGGTCGCCACCGGATTCACGGATGACCGGTGCACTTTCTCCGGTGATCGCGCTCTCGTTGATGGATGCGATGCCTTCAATCACTTCGCCATCCACCGGGATTGTGTCACCGGCTTTGACATAGAAGACATCATTTTTGTGCAGGTTAGACGAGGAAACAACCGTATAATCCGAAGGCTCCGGCTCTTTTCCTTTTTCTACCCTGTACCCGGGATTCAGTTTCTTTCCTGCGGTATCCTGCCGCATCTTGCGCAGGGCTTCAGCCTGGGCCTTACCCCTGCCTTCCGCGAGTGCTTCGGCAAAGTTTGCAAAGAAGACCGTGAACCAGAGCCAGATTGATACGGCGCCGATAAACCCGGCCGGTGCCTCGCCATGCCCCAGGAGCGCCTGGATCCAGAGCAGGGTTGTAAGCACACTGCCGATCTCAACGGTAAACATCACTACGTTGTGGTACAGCGTCCTCGGGTCGAGTTTGACAAACGAATCGATAATTGCACGCCGGTAGAGTGCGTACTGGTCCGCTGCCGGGACTTTCGGGCCTGAATGTTCAGACATGGATAACACCCCTTCCAACCTGGATCAGAAATTCGACGATGGGTCCAAGGGAGAGCGCAGGCAGGAAGCTGAGCGCCCCGATGACGATAATAACACCGACCACCCAGACGATAAAGAGCGGCCGGTGGTCCTGCAGCGTTCCTTCGCTTGTCGGTACAATCTTCTTTGTCACAAATGCCCCGGCCAGTGCGAGGGTGATGATAGCGATGGCATAGCGCCCGACAAACATGCAGATTGTTGTTGCGATGTTGTAGAACAGGTTCGATGACAACCCGGCAAAGGCACTGCCATTATTCTGGGAGACCGAACTAAACGCGTAGAGGATCTCAGAGAATCCGTGCGGACCGGGGTTCGCAGTCATCGATGTTCCTGCGGTTATCGATACCGCGATCGCCGTCCCGATCAGGATCAAAAAGATTGGGATGAGAATGTGGATGGTGGAGAGTTTCATCTCGTACGGCTCGATCTTCTTGCCGTACAGCTCGGGCGTCCTGCCTACCATCAGCCCGGCGATAAACATCGCGATGATGACAAAGACGAGCATACAGTACAGCCCGGATCCAACGCCGCCGTACACGATCTCGCCCAGTTGGATGTCGAAGATCTGGACAAGGCCACCCAGCGGCATGAACGAATCGTGCATTGAGTTGACCGCACCACAACTGGTAACTGTGGTGATAACCGAGAAGGCTGCCGATGGGACGATGCCAAAGCGTATCTCCTTTCCTTCCATGTTGCCCCCGGCCTGGAGATGGGATGGCGCCTGGTCGATCCCAAGATGGGTAAAGGCCGGGTTGCCGCCCATCTCCGACCAGATGCCAAGGCCGAGGAGCGGCACGAAGAGCAGGGTCATTGCTATCAGGATGGCCATCCCCTTTTTGACCGATCCGATCATCTTCCCGAACAGGTAACACAGGGATACCGGTATCAGGAGCATGGCGATTATCTCGATAAGATTCGACAACCACGTCGGGTTTTCATAGGGATGCGCCGAGTTGGCATTAAAGAACCCGCCCCCGTTTGTCCCAAGCATCTTTATCGCTATCTGCGAAGCCGCAGGGCCAAGAGAGATCGATTGCGCAGTAACGAGATTGCCACTCGAGTCGTTCACCGGGTTAAGGAGAGGCACGGTTACTGGTCCGCCAAAGGTCTGGGGCGTTCCCTGCGAAACAAGGACAAGCGCTATGACAAAACTTATCGGGAGAAGGATCCAGATGCCGCGGACGAGCAGTACCCAGAAGTTACCGATGGTGAGACTAGACCTGCGCGAGAAGCCGTAAATGAACGCAACCAGTATCGCCATGCCTACCGCTGCTGACATGAAGTTCTGCACGGCAAGGCCCACCATCTGCGTCAGGTAGCTGACGGTTGTTTCCGGGATGTAGAACTGCCAGTTGGTGTTCGTGGCAAAACTAACCGCAGTGTTGAGCGAGAGATCCCAGGAAACGGGGCCGGCACCGAGTGGATTGAGCGGGAGGAACTGCTGGACTTCCTGGATGAAAAAGACAAATGCGATCCCGATGATGGAAAATATCATCATTGCAACGACAAACTGCTTCCAGTCCATCTCCTCGTCGCTCCCGGCACCGCACGTACGGAGGATCCACCCTTCCACCGGCATAATTAATGGTGACAGGAACGTCTGTTTGCCGGTATAAATGCGGAACATGAGCTCCCCTACTGGAACAAGAAGGAGAGCGAGGATAACACCGAGCAGAATAAGGAAGACCCAGTCATTGACGGTTATCCCGAACAGGGTGCTCGCGGGCTGGTTTCTGGGAAGTGCTGCCGGGTTAACCGAAATCTTATGGGCACTCAGGTCATTGAGTGCAAGGTTCAGGGAGAGGACATTTACTGCAGGCTCGCCAAAGATCCCAAGCACCGGGTTTGCGGTATTGGACGCAACAAGTGCAGAAACCTCGTTTTCGGAGAGGTTCCGTACCCGTGCAACCCGTGGGACCTGGTAATAGGCCGCAGCCGGGCTGATATCCGGATCGAGCCCGCTCCCTGACGAGGTTACAAGATCGACAGGGATTGGCTGCGTATTGTCCGGATCGACCTCGTGAAGGGCATCTACACGGGTCTGGACCTCGGTAATGAGCGTCGGGTTCTGCGGACCGTAATTCGAACCGCCGGAATCTTCGGCATCGTAGGGCACCGGCGATGTTGCAGAGAGCCGGCCCCAGAAATAGTCCGGGGATGAAAAGGGCTGGCCTATGAGAGAAGATCCTGCAACATTTCCATCATGAACAATAAGATCCCCGTTTGCCTGTGCGGGGAAGATCACCTGGGCAATACCTGTTACAACCAGGGGGTAAACAATGCCCACGAGAACCGTGAGTAAAAGAAACATCACTACGGCTGGTTTGATCTGTTTTTTGATCATCGACCAAAGAGCTGACGACGCCCCAATGGAATCCACCTTCATTATGAGCTGCTTTTGAGGGTCTCGAAAGCATTCACATTAACTGCGTGCCATTTGTTTTTATAAAAGTCTTATGGAATGAATGTTCTACCTATATAACATAAAGATAACTATTTTAATGTTAAAAACAGAACCGATTCAGCGCCAGGATTTAATTTAAGCACAGCTACGCGCCGCGAAAGTTAATGTCCAGCCCGTGGGGCGGTACTGCCATGACAGGCTCAAACACAAAAATGAGCGGCCTCGTTGGCTCATGGTGATTGTGTGTACTCCCGTAAAAGAGCCTGGAGATTCTGATAGGAGAGAATAAAAATTTCAAATACGGTTGATTTCTGCCTGACTGCCTCACGTACAGGGGCACTTCTGCTCGCTGGGTTGAGCCGGTTTCAGACGTTTTACTATTTTTACCATAACGGGTGATGATACCATCTGGATAATTGCATAAAACGCCGAAGGTATAACGATAGCCCGGTTTAATTCCATCGTATCCACAGCGGCTGGAGCGATTCCGAACTCCTTAGTGCTGGCTATGAACAAGAGTGGGAGAAACATCGCTTTTGTCTGTTTAAAGGCAATCTTTGTCAGACAGGCAAGGCCATAGCCGAAGAGATTAAGCGATAATTCCACGATAATGATCACGACAGCAAATTCTTTCAATGAGATAATGGACACGGCGTTGGATGATACAACCACAAACAGGAGCAGGATATAGCACAGGGTGGCAAAACCCGGCCATGCATCCCTGTTTTCCCGGACTTTTGCCGAGTATTGGTTTAAGAGAAGACCAATAACCAGGGGAATGATGATAATTCCCACTAATTCAGCTTCCAAGTACACGGTTGGAACCTGCAGTGTTATGCCGCCAAACAACGTGAGCACGTTGGGCAGGACAAAGGGTGTCAGAACCATGGCAGTCACCAGCATCGCCATCCCCAACGCTGTATTGCCCCCCACAAGAGAGATCATAAGGGGAGCGGAGATATCAGCCGGGAGTGCCCCCAGAAGTATTTGCCCGGAGTTCAAATCCGGCATATGGGAGAAGAATAGTTTTCCGAGCATAATCGAGAAAAGAGCCATGACCACGAATTGCAGGATTACGCTCCAGATAATAATGAGCGGATACCGGCTTGCCTGAATTAAATCCCTGACATTGATGGTCATACTGACTGAAAGGACCATCAGCGCCAGGACTGGTGTAACAATCCATCCTAACAGGGAACCAGGCCCCGGAAAAAGAAGGGAGAATGCCCCGATGATAAATACTAAGTAAACAAGATGATCCGTGATCCAAGCCAGTATTTTCATCATAGGTCAGTTTTCCTTGGATCCCGTCACGGGCCCTGTTACGATCTCTGTTGTGCAGGAATCGGTTTGTCAGATTGGCTGATAAAGTTAGATCCTGATGTAATTGCTGTTCTGGATCAAAGAGAATTCCGGCAGATATTTGATTTTATCTCATTACAATTGGTACAAAAGATATCGAAATAGAAATATTTATAAATCATAGGAGGAATGTACCTTCCATGGTAACTCAGAGCGGGTGATTGTTCTCTCCCTCCTGATAAGCCATCACCAACAGTTTCCATTGAAAATTTCTGTCATATCAAGGGGGATACATTAAGATGCCACCATCACAGGAAGGAAATCAGACAACGGTTCCCAAAACCGGAACAATGAAACGTACTCTGAACCTCACCTCGCTTCTGGTCAACGCCATGGCGCTGATTGCGCCGGGGGCTTTTCTCTGGACTACGTTCCAGGTACAGGCAGCGCAGACCAACGGCGGTGTAACGACAGCAGGAGAAATGTGGACCGGCCTTTTAGCCGCGCTCGTTCTTGCGTTTTTGACGGCCATCTCGTACGCAGAACTCTCAAACATCTATCCCAAAGCCGGCGCCGGCTCTTCGTATTATTACGCGGAAGCCTCGTTTCTTGAGAAAGAAAAAGCAGGACATAGGCAATGGGCGCGGGTCGCTAAATTCCTCGTAGGCTGGATATCGCACTTGTACTACTGGATTTATCCGGGCATCATGGTGGCCTTTTCGGCAATCCTGATTGTGTATATTTTTGGCCTCTTTGGGATCAATCTCTCGGTCCCGGAGCAGATCCTTGTTGCCATAATATTTGCGGTACTCAACGGCTATATCGCATACCGTGGGATCACCGGTTCGACCATGACTGCGATTGTCATCAACACCATCCAGCTGGCAGCGCTGATTGCGTTTTCTATACTGGCACTCCTGTACCGTCAGGCTCACCCGAATCTGGCATATGCCCAGTCCGTTTCCACAATACTCATGCCGCACAACTTCACAAACCTGTTGTTCCAGTCAACCATCGCCATCCTGCTGCTGGTGGGGTTCGAGTCGGTGACGTCACTGGGTTCTGAAGCCCTCAGGCCAAAACAGGATATTAAAAAAGCGATTCTCCTCTCGCTTATCATCCAGGGTGCGTTCGCGTACCTGTTCGAGTATTTCGCTGCAAATTATTTTGTCGGCCCTCAGCTGACAGGCACCGATCCGACCGGGGCTGCAGTCTCGGGCTATGCGGCAGCAGCAGCATCCGGCGCCCCCATAGGAGATATGATCAGAGTAATCGGCGACCAGATGTTGGGCGGCACCGGGTTTGCACTGGTGCTGATCATGGCTGCGACAGTTGTACTCGCACTGATCGGGACAACGCTTGCCTGCCTTAACACGGGTGTGCGGATCACCTATGCCATGGGAAAAGACAAAGAGATGCCCACCCTGCTTGGTATCCTTCACGGAACGTACGACACTCCGCACTACGGCATCTGGATCCTTGTCGGGGTATCTGCAGCTTTGGGCGCATACGGTGTTCTTAATGTGGATAACCTGACCCAGATTACGCTCGCATCCAATACCGGCACGTTCCTTCTCTACGGCCTGACAAACCTCATAGCACTCTGGGCATTCTTCCACCGCCCGGACGCCAGTTTCTTGAAACACCGGGTGGTGCCGTTGCTTGGTTTCCTCGCAAATTTTGTCATGCTCGGTGCGGTTGTCTGGCTTGGTATCAGTGCCGGGGGCAGTTCGGCAACAGATGCCCTCATTGCCATTGCGATGGTTGTGGTCTGGCTGGTGGCGGGAGCGGTCTGGTTTATCAGTAACACCAGAAAACAGGGTCGGCCGGTCATGACCGGACACCTGCCCCGGGCAACCGGACTGGAACAGGACAATGCATAACCTTTGGCATGGATGATGAACAAAAAAAGCCGGGATGCAGTATGAAAAAGAATACCGAAATATTGCCTGAAAGGTAATGTACAGGATCCGGCATTCTTATCTTTTCGTTGACGAAAAAAATCAGGTAGTCATCATGGGAGAAAATTCCATAACCATACCCGCAGACAAAGCGCCAAATCTGGTGGGTGTAATTGTGACATGGCGGGCTATCACCCATCAGGGCCTGACGAGATCGCAGAATGAGGACGCCCACTGGGTCACCCATGTTGTTGAAAGTAAAACTGATACCGAATCTTCATCACGGTATATCTTCGCTGTGGCTGACGGCCTTGGTGGACACCGTGGTGGGGCAATCGCAAGCAGGATGGCCCTCAAATCTGTAAAAGAGGAGTTCCATATTTGGCACGGAGGGGAGGCGGATCGCATGATTAGCCGGGCAATGCAGAAAGCAAACCAGAATATTTTCTGCGTGGCCCAGTCAGATCCGGAATTATTCCAGAAAATGCAGACTACCTTAACCATCGTCGCTTTGGACAACGATTCGCTGGTTGTCGGCCATGTCGGAGACTGCCGGCTCTACCGGATGAGGGAGGATCATATCGCTCAGCTTACCCGGGATCACACTATGGCAAATGATATGCTCAAACTGCACTTGATCACCTCTAAACAGGCCTCGGAGCATCCTGGCCGTCACCAGCTCACCCGTTCTGTTGGCGGGGATCCTTTCATGAATGCCGATATTGCCCGCCAGCAGACACAGCCGGGTGACACCTATCTCCTCTGCAGCGACGGATTGTGGTCAGAACTCACTGATGAGGAGATCCTGTCCGCTCTGCGGGGGGATAACATGAGCCGGGAGTGTGAAAAACTGGTCAGGTTTGCCCTGAGCCGGGGAGCACCGGATAACATCACCGGCATCATGTTCCACATAGACATCGTCGGAAAACAAGCAGCCATTCCGTTTTCATGGCGGTCACTCCTTGGAAAAGGGTAATCGGGAACAGTATGACCGGCAAACGCAGTTATCCACGAGAAGGTATGAAACAAAGCGACAGGGCCACCTGTGATTCGCAACATTGCAGCCCGGTAATGGAGAGACAGAAGCCCTACGGCAACCTTGACGGACGCGTGATGTTCCCATGAAGATGATCTGGGCGATCATCCGGCCAGAATATTCACAAAAAGTGATCGATGCACTGGAGAAGATCGGCATTTCAGCGATGACACGCCTCCATGCTACCGGTCACGGTGCTGAAATGGGAATTACGGCGGGGCTTGTCAACTATTCGGAGATCCCCAAAGAGATGCTCATGCTGGTCCTCTCAGATATCGATGCCGCGCATGCCGTAAAAATTATCAGTACCACGGCAAAGACCTGGCAAAAAGAGAATTCTGGACACGGGGCTGTCGGGGACGGCAAGATCTTTGTGACCTATGTTGAGGACGCGTACACGATCAGGACAGCTGAATGCCGCGGGACCGGTGCGGATCCTCCGGGAAAGACCGGTAACACCGTATGAAAAAGATCATCGCCATCATAAGAAATGAGAAAGTTGAAGAGACCAAATCCGCGCTCAGGAAGATTGACGTGAAGGGGATTACGTTTTTACATGTCACGGGAAGAGGCCTTCAGAAAGGAATGATCCCGTCCCGGCGGCTCCCCGCTGGGGGGTGCCCCCCATATATTGGCAGGCACCCACTCCTGAGGCAGGATGATGTTCCAGTATCGGCACATTTGACGAACCGGCCGACCGAAAATGAGAGGAAACCCGGGTTCCTGCCCAAAAGAATGCTCATTATAGTGGCAAACGACAGCGATGTCAAACCCATTATTGGTGTACTGATTGCCACAAACCGGACCGGTTGCCATGGGGACGGGAAGATCTTTGTATGTCCCATGATCAGCGCGATCCGGGTAAGGAACGGGGAACAAGGCGACAGTGCGCTGGTATAAAGACCTGTTTATCCGCTTGCCACCCCATTACTGGCAGGATGGATCTGCAACGCTGGAGGTAGATTTGATAAAATTAATGAGGTATAGAATTGGCACTCAACCGCAAATGCAACTGTGCCGCCGGTTAATAAAATTATATAAATCAACATCACAAGAGGGTTAGAATGAGAAAAAATCAAAAAATATGTGTTCGCATAACAGTGAAGGGAACTTCATGAAGATGGTTCAGGCAATAATCCGGTCCGAGAAACTGGACAGCGTAAAAAAGGCGCTCGAAGAGAAGGGTTTCATCGCCATGAGTATCATGGAGATCACCGGAAGGGGAGAACAGAAAGGCATCACACTTGAGTACCGGGGGGCAATGGTTGAAGTGGACACCCTCCCCAAGATCATGCTCCAGATGGCTGTCAATAATGATGATGTCGATCCGATCATCGCGATCATCCGGTCTGCAGGACGGACAGGGAATTTTGGCGACGGGAAGATATTTGTCTGGCCGCTCGATCTGATGGCCAAGGTCCGGACTGATGAGGTCTGGAGATGAAAATCAGGACATACGACAGACTTGAGAAAATAAGGCATTAAGGGAAATTTCTGATAGTCCCCTACTTTGATAAGGTACCGATGATGCTTAAATCAGGTGACACAGTCTGCGATTATAAGATCATAGGTTTACTTGGCCAGGGTGGATTCAGCCAGATCTACAAGGCATATGCCCCTGACGGGACCCTGGTGATCCTGAAGTTTCCCGATGTATCCCTACTTGGGGATCAGGCAACGTACGAACGTTTCCGCCGGGAGGTTGCCATCGGGCAGAAACTGGACCATCCCGCAATTCCGCGGACAATCAGCTTTATGGAAGAGCCTGATTCCGTCTTCCTTGTCATGAAATTTATTGAGGGCCCATCGCTGCGCACATACATCAGCGAAAAAGCACCCCTCCCAATTAGGGAAGGACTTTCCCTAGCCGACCAGCTTGCTGAGGCGATTGACTACCTGCATTCGCACGGTGTCTGTCACCGGGATCTCAAACCGGAGAATATTATTGTCGGACCTGATGGCAGGATACATATTCTTGATTTCGGGAGTGCACTGCTCGAAGGTTCCCGCCGTGTGACCTGGAGATGGGCGTCGAATGCTTTTGGGACACCGGATTATATGGCGCCAGAGCAGATCCAGGGAAAACGGGGAGATGAACGTACCGATGTGTATGCACTCGGGATGATCGTCTATGAAATGCTGACCGGGACCCTGCCTTTTGAGGGAGACAATGCCCTTGCAGTCATGAACCAGCACCTGACAGGCGTTCCGGTTTCTCCCCGCATGATCCAGCCCTCAATTCCAGCTGGAGTGGAGGCCGTGATACTGAAATCGATACGCCGCAACCCCGATGAACGTTACCGGTCTGCGAGCGCATTCCGGAAAGATCTGAATAATTATGCGGATCTCGATCTCTCGCAATTCCCTTCGGATCCAGAGGCAGCAACCGGCGGTGGAGTACTCACCACCCGCCAGATCTGGGTGCGGACCATTCTGGTTTTTGTTGGTTTTCTGCTCATAGCGGCACTAATCGTCCTTGCTGTATACCTGATGCATCGCCACTAAAAAAATAAATTCATGGTGTCTTTTCTCATGAATGCATCCGGTTACCCATGACGGATCATCAAAAGGCTCTGTCAAATCTTCGGGAGGGGACATATATTTTCGACGTAGTATTTGTCATAACTCTCGAAGATTTGACAGAGCCCATTTTTCAGCGTGGTTGATCATTATTTATAATGACATTAGGTAGAAGGATGATTCCTTCTATAACATATAAATATTTGTAAGCCAATTGTAATGTGTAAAAGGAGGAAAGATGCGAAAAACTGCACATGCATCAGAGGTATCACCTGAAAACCGGTGGCTGCCAGCAGTGCAACGACTCCAGGAAGCGAACAGGACTGGCCTGTCACACCCGGTTGTTGCATGGCACAATCTGAAGCTGCCGATCTACTTACGGGCGGAATGACAAAACGGCTCACGCATGCCAATAGATTCCGGAACCACGGTCCCGGATACAATCATTTGCGTGCAACGCCAGCAGTCCCGAACCGGGAGTTGGGTACGGCAGGCAGAAGGAAACCCGGATCGTGATCAGGTCAGTTCCGTACAGGGTTCCTGCATAACCAAAATGTACGTGATCTCCAGGACCTGTCTGCATAAAAAATCGAACATCGGAACCTGTGACCATACGGCGAGGATCCGGGAATAATCTCACGGACAAAGAGTGAAAACGAACTGAGGTACCATCCAATGAAACGACAGGTAGCAATTTACGGAAAAGGCGGTATTGGCAAATCGACCACAACGCAGAACACGGTAGCGGCACTGGCAGAAGCCGGAAAGAAGATCATGGTGGTTGGCTGCGATCCAAAAGCGGACTCAACACGACTCCTGCTGCACGGGCTCTGCCAGAAGACCGTGCTTGATACGCTCAGGGACGAAGGGGATGACATTGAGCTCGATGCAATCCTCAAACCCGGGTTTAAGAATACGATGTGTGTCGAGTCCGGAGGGCCTGAACCCGGTGTCGGTTGTGCTGGTCGCGGTATCATCACATCCATCAACCTGCTTGAGTCGCTCGGGGCATACACTGACGATCTCAGCTATGTCTTCTACGATGTGCTGGGGGATGTCGTCTGTGGGGGATTCGCGATGCCGATCCGGGAAGGAAAAGCCGAGGAGATCTACATCGTCGCATCCGGAGAACTGATGGCACTCTATGCGGCAAACAACATCGCAAAAGGCATCCAGAAGTATGCGACGAACGGCAAAGTCCGGCTCGGCGGAATCATCTGTAACAGCCGCAATGTCGACAACGAACGTCCGCTGCTTGAAGCATTTGCAAAGGAACTCGGGTCGCAGCTCATCTACTTTGTCCCGCGTGACAACCTTGTCCAGCGTGCCGAAATCCACAAAAAGACGGTGATCGACTTCGACCCCACATCAAACCAGGCAAACGAGTACCGGAACCTGGCAAAGGCCATTGATGAAAACAAAATGTTCGTCATCCCAAAACCGATGAAACAGGAACGCCTTGAAGAGCTCATGATGCAGCACGGCTTCCTTGACGCAATGTGATCTCAAAAACCACAAGGATATTACTCAAAACCAAAGGCGGAAGTGAGGCAATGTTACTGATACGTGCAATTGTTCGACCGGAAAAGAAGGACGACGTGCTCGCGGAGCTCTCCTCAGCGGGGTTCAATGCGGCTACAATGGTAGATGTCGTGGGCCGAGGCAAGCAGAAAGGGATTAAGATCGGCGGAATGGTCTACGACGAGATCCCCAAGATCCTCATCCTTGTTGCCATCCAGGATTCAGACAAGGACAGGGTCGTTAAAACGATCTTATCGACCGCAAAGACCGGCAGCGACGGGACATTCGGCGATGGGAAGATCTTCGTTTCTCCCATAGACGAGGTCTACACGATCTCAAAAGGCGCACCCATCCTCTAGGAGATGACTGCTTATGAAAGAGATTATGGCAGTAGTAAGGATGAAAAAAACCGGCGTCACGAAAAAAGCTCTCGTCACAGCCGGTGTAGCTGGCTTCACTGCGGTGAAGGTATCCGGTCGGGGCCGGCTCGTCACAGACCCGGCGCGGATCGAGGAATGCCGGCAGAAACTTCTCTCTATGAGCACCGACGACTTTGGCGGGGCGCAGGACACCGAGCAGCTTGTCACGAGTTTCCTCGACGGCTCGCGGTTTTTCCCACGACGGCTCTTTACAATCCTCGCACATGATGATGATGTGCCACGGATCGTGGAAGCCATAACAAATGCAAACCGGACCGAGCATGGTATTGGCGATGGGGCCATTTTCGTGATGCCGATCCTCGATGCGATCCGGGTCCGAACCGGTGAAACAGGAGAAGCCGCCATCTGGTAAAAGGAGGCAAAAACACATGGATGGAATCGATGCAACTGTAGACGAGATGTTCACTCAGTACCCGGAGATCGTGAAAAAAAACCGGAAGAAGCATCTCGTGGTAAAAACCGAGGCCGCAGAGACATGTCCGCAGATCGAGGCCAACACACGGACGATTCCCGGCATCATCTCGCAGCGAGGCTGTGCATATGCCGGGTGCAAAGGGGTGGTGGTTGGGCCGATCAAGGACATGCTCACCATTACCCACGGCCCGGTCGGTTGCGGGTATTATAGTTGGGGCACGCGCCGGAACAAGGCACGGGCGGATGCGTCGACGCCAAAAGACAAAATCTACGGCCAGCTCTGCTTTACCACCGATATGCAGGAGCCGGATATCGTCTTTGGCGGCGACAAGAAACTGGCAAAGATGATCGATGAGGTCGTCGCGATGTTTCACCCCCGGGCCGTCAACATTTGTTCGACATGCCCGGTCGGGCTTATCGGTGACGATATCGTAGCGGTCGCAAAGGCCGCACAGGAGCGTCACGGGATCCAAGTGCTTGCGTACGCCTGCGAAGGCTACAAAGGGGTCAGCCAGTCTGCCGGCCACCACATTGCAAACAACAACATCATGCAGAACGTGATCGGTACCGGCACAGAGAAAAAAACCGGCAAACACGTCATAAACATCCTTGGCGAGTACAACATCGGGGGCGACGGCTGGGAACAGGAACGCATCCTAAAAGAGTGCGGTTATACGGTCAACTGCGTGATGACCGGCGATGCAAGTTACCTTGACATCAAAAACCTGCACCTCGCGGACTTAAACCTCGTGCAGTGCCACCGGTCGATCAACTACATCGCCGAGATGATGGAGACCAGGTACGGCATTCCCTGGCTCAAAGCGAACTTCGTCGGCGTGGAAGCGACCAGCCAGTCGCTGCGCCAGATGGCAAAATGCTTTGATGACCCGGAACTTGAACAACAGACCGAGGTCGTGATCGCACGGGAGACCGCACAGATCACACCGATCCTCGAACAGTACCGCAAGATCTGCGAGGGGAAAAAGGCATTTGTCTTTGTCGGTGGTTCGCGGAGCCACCACTACCAGTACCTGCTCCGCGATCTCGGCATGGAAGTCGTGGTCGCGGGTTACGAGTTTGCCCACCGCGACGATTATGAGGGGCGGCAGGTCATTCCCACGATAAAAAGCGACGCGGACTCAAAAAACATTCCCGAACTCCACCTCACACCGGATGAAAAACTGTACCGGGAATCCCACAACTACTTACATCTCTCAAAGGAGCGCTTCGAAGCACTCAAAAAAGAGGTCCCGCTCAACTACTACGAAGGTATGTACCCGAACATGAAATCGGGCGAGATCATGGTCGATGACTGCAACCATCACGAAGTGGAAGAGCTGGTCGCCCGCATCAAACCGGACCTGATCTTCTCGGGCGTCCGGGACAAGTATATCTCGGAAAAAATGGGTGTCCCTGCAAAACAGATGCACTCGTATGACTATGCCGGGCCCTATGCCGGTTACAACGGTGCAATCAACTTCGCACACGACGTTGCACATACGCTCACGACACCGGCCTGGAAAATGATCGTCCCGCCATGGGAGAAAAAAGAGGAACCGGTACATACCGGACAGGGAGGTGAGAACCATGCTTGACTGTATTCCCGAAGGCCATCCCGAACATACGATAGGAAAAATCAACCCGGCAAAAACCTGTCAGCCGATGGGCGCCATGTATGCCGCCCTTGGCATCCACGGGTGCCTGCCCCACAGCCACGGCTCGCAGGGCTGTTGTGCGTACCATCGCATGCACCTCACCCGGCATTTCCGCGACCCGGTGCTTGCATCATCGAGTTCCTTTACCGAAGGGGCTTCGGTCTTTGGCGGTGCAGCGAACTTAAAGACCTCAATTAAAAACGTCTTTACGATCTACAACCCCGAAATCATGGCTATCCACACGACCTGCCTCTCGGAGACGATTGGTGATGATGTCCCAAACATTATCAAGCAGGCCGAGATTCCCGAAGGAAAAGTGGTCATCCACGCCAACACGCCCAGTTACGTGGGTTCGCACATCACGGGTTTCTCCAACATGTGCAAAGCGATGGTCTCGTACCTGGCACAGTCTGATGGCCCTACCAAAAAAGAGCAGGTAAACGTGCTGCCCGGCTTTGTCAATCCCGGCGACATGCGGGAGATCCGGCGGATCGTCACAACCCTTGGCATAAAACTGATCATGTTCCCGGATACATCCGGCGTCCTTGACTCGCCGCTCACGAGCAGATACCAGATGTATCCCGATGGCGGCGCAACCGTCGCCGAGATCCGGGACTCAGGAAACTCCGAAGTCACGCTCGCGCTTGGCGCATTTGCGTCCCACGATGCAGCAGATCTCCTCCAGGAGAAATGCGGCGTCACCGGTATTCCCTTAAAACTCCCCATCGGACTCAAGGCCACCGACGACTTCGTCATGGCGTTGAAAGACTGGTTCGGCATCGAGGTCCCGAAAGAACTGACCCTTGAACGCGGCCAGGTCATCGATACGTTGATCGACACTCATTTCCACTACCAGGGAAAGAAAGTCGCAATCTTTGGCGATCCCGATTACGTGATCGCGATGACCGAATTCGTACTCACGATGGGCATGATCCCGAAATACATGCTCACGGGTACGCCCGGTAAGGAGTTCGAAGCGACTATCCAGAAGATGCTTGCCGATGCGGGCATAGTGGGAAGCAAAGTCAAAGCCGAAGGTGACCTCTTCGAGCTCCAGCAGTGGATCCGGGAAGAGAAGGTCGACCTGATGATCGGCACGACCTACGGGAAGTACATCGCACGGGCCGAGGACATCCCGCTCGTCCGGTTCGGCTTTCCGATCCTTGACCGGGCCGTGCACCCGCTCATGCCGGTGGTCGGCTACCGGGGCTGCCTGCGCCTGATCGAGCAGATCAGCGATGCCCTGCTTGAACGCCGGGACCGCGATGCGGCCGACGAGGACTTTGAACTGGTGCTGTAAAAAACACAGGAAAAAAACGGAGGTGAAAACTGATGGAAGATTCATGCGCACTCCCGGCAGCAGCGGTCGCCTGCATCGATGAACGGCAGGACTCTATCCAGACTGCCGGCACAAGCAGGACCCGCATCCACTGTGCGGATGACAGCTTGGCCGGCTCGGTCAGCCAGCGGGCCTGCGTGTTCTGCGGGGCCCGGGTCGTCCTCAACCCGGTGACCGACGCCGTCCACCTGGTTCACGGGCCGATCGGGTGTGCCACGTACACGATGGATATACGGGGGAGCCTTTCAAGCGGTTCCGAACTGTTCCGCAACAGTTTCTCGACCGACATGAAAGAAAGAGACGTCATCTTTGGTGGCGAGAAGAAACTCGCGGCCTGTATCGACGAAGTCGTGGAAAAATACTGCCCCCCGGCAGTATTTGTCTACGCAACCTGTGTCTCAGGCATGATTGGCGACGATATCATTGCTGTCTGCAAAGCGGCATCGGCCCGCCACAACATCGACGTCATTCCGGTCGAGTCGAGTGGCTTTATTTCCGGCAACAAGGTCGTAGGGTACCGTGCGGCAGCAGAGGCGCTGCTCCGGCTCATCCGCCCAAAAGATGGGGAAGTCATTGAGAAAACCAGGAAGATCAACTTCCTCGGGGAGTACAACCTCGGCGGGGAAAAATGGCTGGCCGAGCGCTACCTGCGGGAGATTGGCGTTGAGATCAACGTCGCCTTTACCGGCGATTCCACGGTCGCTGCCCTCAAACGGGCGCCGTCTGCCTGCCTGAACCTGGTCCAGTGTACCGGTTCCATGCACTGGGTTGCCCAGAACCTCGAACGCACGTTTGGCACACCCTACATGGACGTGAATTTCTTCGGGCCCGAGAACACGGCAGAGAGCCTGCGCAAAATCGCGGCATTCTTTGACGATACGGCGATAACAGAGCGCACCGAGGCTCTTATCTCCCGTGAGATGACCCGGATCCGGCCGACAATCGAGAAATACCGCAGCAGACTGCGGGGAAAACGCGCCGCGATCTATGTCGGCGGGGCCTACAAGGCAATCGCGATCATCCGCCAGCTCCGCGGCCTCGGGATGGAAATTGTCCTTACCGGCACCCAGACCGGCAAGCAGGACGAGTACGAAAGCATGGGCAGGATCCTTTCCGAGGGAACCGTCATCATCGACGACGCAAACCCGGCAGAACTGGAGAAATTCCTTGTTGAGAAAAAGGTCGATGTCATGATCGGCGGTGTCAAGGAACGTGTCCTTGCCTACAAACTCGGGATCGGCTTTGTCGATCACAATCACGACAGGAAAGACGGTCTTGCCGGGTTTGACGGCTCGGTCAGGTTTGCCCGCGAGGTCTATGTTACTACCTGTTCGCCGGTCTGGCAGAGCCTTAAGACCGCACTTCCCGGAGGGAGCGTCCATGGCCAGTGAAGCAGCAGTCCCCTCCCCGGCGCAGGCCCGGGTAAAACAGGTAAACGAGAACCAGTGCAACATGTGCATGCCCATCGGCGGGGTTGTCGCATTCAAAGGGATCGAGAACGCGATGGTGCTTGTTCACGGTTCTCAAGGGTGCAGCACGTACATGCGGCTTGCAAATGTCGAGCACTTCAACGAACCGGTCGACATCGCATCTTCCTCGTTAAACGAGAAACAGACGATCCATGGCGGCGAGGCGAACCTCAAAAAAGCAATGGACAACGTGATCCGGGTCTACCAGCCAAAAGTCCTTGGCATCCTGACCACCTGCCTCGCGGAAACGATGGGCGAGGACATCGACCGGATCGTCGCCTCGTATATCGTGGAGAGAAAAATTACCGGGATCGATATCATCCCGGTACCGACTCCCAGTTATAGTGGCACGCACACCGAAGGGTTCTGGGCGGCAGCACGGGGAATTGTCGCCTATTATGCACGTTCTACAGAATCCCACCGGTGCATCAACGTAATCATCCCCAACATCAGCCCGGCCGATATCCGGGAGATCAAACGCATTCTCGGCCTCATGGGTATCGAGTACACGCTGCTGCCGGATTTCTCCATGACGCTCGACCGGCCGTTTGGCGGGAAATACCAGAAGATCCCGACAGGGGGCACGACCGTTAAGGAGATCGCGGAGATGCCGGGGGCCCCCATGACCATCCAGTTCGGGACAACCTGCCCCGACAGCCTCTCGCCGGGCCTCTTCCTCCAGCAGGAGTACAATGTCCCGCTCGTGAACCTGCCGCTCCCGATCGGTCTTGAAAATACGGATCTCCTCATCGGGACCTTATCAAAAATCACCGGGAATGCCCTGCCCGAAGAGCTCGCGCTCGAACGCGGGTGGCTCCTTGACGGCATGGCCGACTCGCACAAGTACAACGCGGACGGCCGGCCTGTCGTGTACGGCGAACCGGAACTCGTGTACGCTTTTTCCTCGGCCTGTGCCGAAAACGGTGCTATGCCGCTTGTGATTGCGAGCGGCTCGAAAACCAGCCACCTTGCAGAACTGCTCGCGCCGCTAATCCGGAATGCCGACGAACAACCGGTCCTGCTTGAGGAATCAGACTTTGCCGCAATAGAGGAGGCCGCACGTGGGGCGCAGGCAAATATCGCCATCGGACATTCCGGGGGAAAATCGCTCTCCGAGCGTCATGACATTCCTCTTGTCAGGATGGGGTACCCGATCCACGACCGTATCGGGGGACAAAGGATCCTGTCGGCCGGGTACCGGGGCACATTAGCGTTCCTCGACCGGTTCACGAACACGCTTCTCGAGCACAAATACGCGACGTACCGCCAGAAAATCAAAGAAGAACTCTGCATATCAGAAGGGATTTAGACCATGCAAAAACCAAAACACCATATTTTTGTCTGTACCAGCTCCCGTGCAAACGGGCAGCAGAAAGGATTCTGCCACGCAAAAGATGGCGTCAACATTATGTCACGTTTCATGGAAGAGATTGAAGAGCGGGATTGTGGCGGGGATGTTTTCCTGTCAAACACCGGCTGCTTTGGGATCTGCGACAAGGGACCGATCGTGGTTGTCTACCCGGACAATGTCTGGTACGGTTCCGTCACTCCTGATGACGTGACAGAAATCATGGATGAGCACATCGAAAGCGGGAAAGCCGTGGAACGGCTGCTCATATAACGGCCCGGTACGCAGTGACAGGACAACTGGAGCGGATGATGGCAGAAGAGATGGCCGTAATCCTTGGCAGCGATGGAACTACGGCGACGCTGAACGAACCGGGAACCATTGCCGTATTTGGCCGGACCGGGAATGCGTGGGAAAAAGTTCGGGAGATACCGTTTATCCTTGACCTGTCAAATGGCCTCAGGGGTATGCGTACACAGATATCCGGTGTCCTTGACTTCCTGAAATGCTGCAGGATTATCGTTACGCGATCCGCGAGCGGGGCGCCGTATTTCGAACTTGAAAAAGCCGGCCTCGCCATCTGGGAGATCACGGGAAAACCGGAAGAATTTCTCGGCCAGGTCTGGGCAGACGAAGAAAAAGAAAAACAATCCGTTGCCGGGAAAGCCCCGGTTGCCGATATCCCAAAACCAAAGGAAAAAACCCCGGGGAACTTCTTTATTTCGATTAAGGAAGTCCAGGGAAAACGCCCGGACCTCTCCAGTAAGCAGGTACTCCAGCAGTTCATCCAGAGCGGCGGATTTCTGGTCCTTGAGATCGTATGCAGCCACGTCCCGCCGTGGATCGAGGTCGAGGCCGAGCGCAGGGGCTATACGCTTGAGATAGAACAGATCGAAAAGGATTCTGTGAAAGTCCGGCTCACGACAAACTCCGGACGATAATTTTTACGGTTCTGTCAAGTCTTCTGGAGTTATGATTCAATCTACATCAAGAATGAAAATATCACCTCCCGACAACTTGACAGAACACTCTCTAACAAGCATTAATACATTAACACAACAAAATTTTCACCAGATGGGCGACGTAATACCTGCCGGCGGGCCGACACAGGATGAAGTGATGGCAATCTCATTGTTCAGGATGGGGCTGCGACCGGAAGATACCGTGCTTGATCTTGGCTGCGGGACCGGCAAGGTCTCGATTGCCATGGCCTCGTTCGTGCAGAAAGTGTATGCAGTCGACCGGCGCCCGGAGGCAATTGCGTACGCGAAGAAGTCGGTCGGGGAGGCCGGTGTAACCAATATCGAATTTTATTGCGGGGAAGCAGCAGAATTTATCAGGACCTCCCCTTCCTTTGACTGTGCATTTGTGGGAGGCTCGCAGCAGATCGAGACGATCCTTCCAAGCCTCGCAAAAAAAGTCCGGAGAGTTATTGTCGTCAACGCGGTACTCGTGAGTACGCTTGCGACCGTGACTTCCACCATGCAGCGCCTCGGGATCTTCAAAGAAGCTATTCACGTGCAGGTGGCCCGTTCGCACCCGCTCGGACAGAGCATGATGTTCAAACCCATTGACCCGGTGTACGTGATTGTGGGTTCAGGTGCCGCATGCTCGTAGGCCTGGGACTCGGGCCGGGAAACCCGGAACTCTTAACACTCCGTGCCGTCAGGCTCTTAAAAGAGGCAGACACCGTTTTTGTACCGGGCCGGATCGCCGCGGACCTTGTCGCGCCGTACCGCGATTCCGTCATGCTCGATTTCCCGATGACCGACGATGAGGAGAAGATCCGGTCGTGCCTAGAAGCGAATGCCGAGAAGATCGCACCGGTTGCACAGAAAGGTCTCGCCGTCTTTGGGATCCTCGGCGACCCGAACTTTTTCTCCACATTCTCCCGGCTCTGTGGGATCATTGCGGAACGCTATCCCGGTATCGAGTGCCGTACGGAACCCGGGATCAGTTCTATTACCGCATTTGCTGCCGCAGCCGGTGTCCCGCTTGCCGGGGGCTTTGTCGTGTCTGATGGGGCAGAACCTTCGGCCCTCATCCGGCTCAAGGCCCGGCACCCTCAGGAGATCATCGCAGGGCTCAAGACAGAGGGATACCGGGAGTTTGTCCTTGTCGAGCGGATGTTTTTCCCCGACATGAAAGTGTACCGTGATGACGAGATCCCCAAAAAAAGCGATTACATGAGCGTGCTGTACGCGAGGCGCTGACATGGTAAAAAAACCTGCGAAAGATACGGGAGCAAAAGTCTGGTTCGTGGGCGCCGGCCCCGGCGACCCGGAACTGATCACGGTCAAAGGGCACCGGCTCGTACAGGACGCCGACGTCCTGATCTATGCCGGATCGCTTGTCAACCCGGCACTGGTCGCGGAATCCGGTGCGGTGCTGAAACTCGACAGCTGGGGCATGCACCTTGACGACATGGTCGATACAATGGTGCAGCACGCGGCCGCCGGGAAAAATGTTGTCCGGCTCCACTCGGGTGACCCGGCGCTCTACGGTGCCATTGTCGAACAGATTGAAAAACTCGAAGAGCGGGGTGTAGCCGTTGAGATCGTGCCCGGCGTCTCGTCCCTTTTTGCAGCGGCAGCAGCGCTTAAAACCCAGCTCACGCTCCGGGGCGTCTCGGAGTCTGTTATTGTCACCCGCCCGGCAGGAAAGACCCTCAAAGAAGATCAGATAGGCGAGTTCTCGCGTCTCAATTCGACCATGGTCATCTTCCTTGGCACGGAAAAACTCGGCGAGATAACAGGGAAACTTTCTTGTCCCCCCGATACTCCGGCCGCCGTGGTCTACCATGCCTCGTGGCCCGACCAGAAGATCGTCAGGGGCACCGTTTCTGATATCGCGGCAAAGGCACAGGCCGCCGGGATCGAACATACAGCGCTTCTTCTTATCGGTGGGGTCGTGGGCGATGTGAAGAAAGGGCACGTCAAATCCTACCTTTACTCATGAAAGACACCGTGGTAATTGCCCTGCCCCGGTTCCTCCGGGATGCCGGCCGGATTGCAGAATTCCTGGATGCGGATGTGCTGGAATACCGGGCCGGGATCTTTACCGACGTTTTTCCTGTGGCCCGCCGGATCGTTGCGCTGATGTCGATGGGTATCGTGGTTCGCGGCATCGCACCGCTCGTCCACGATAAGTGGACCGACCCGGCAGTTGTTGTTGTCACCCCGGATTTCTCGTATGCGGTCCCGCTGCTCGGGGGCCACCACGGGGCAAACGAGCTCGCAAAGGAACTTGCCGGCCTCGGCCTTATCCCGGTGATCTCCACGGCAACAGAAGCGACCGGCCTTGATTCAGTGGAAGCCGTTGCCGGCCGGACCGGCTGCGATATTGTCAACCGCGACTCGACCCGTGCGGTCAATGCCGGGATCCTTGACGGTACCACAAAGATATATTCCGTGCCCGGCCCCGGGATCGTGATTACCGGCCCTGATGTTTCAGTCCTCGTGCACAAAGGGGATTTTGTTGTCGGTATCGGCTGCCGTAAAGGAGTGACTGCAGAAGAAGTGACTGCTGCGGTTCGTGCTGCGCTCGCCGAAGCCGGCATCCTGCAAACAGATGTGATGCTCTTTTCGACCACAGCAAAAAAATGCGGTGAGACCGGCCTCATTGACGGGATTGCCGCAATCCCTGCCAACTTAATATTCCTTGATGATGATACTGTAAACGCACAGATCACTGCCACACCCTCGAAGGCAAAAAAGATCGGCCTTATCGGGGTCGCCGAACCGTGTGCGCTTGCAGCCAGTAAACACCGGGAACTCGTTATGAAAAAGAAAGTCTTTGGGAAGGTGACCATTGCCATTGCCCGATGAGAGCCGGACAAACGGCCTCTGGATTGTCGGGTGCGGACCGGGACGGAAGGAATACATGACCGGCCGCGCGATCGCTGCGATCTCCGGTGCGGACTACGTGATCGGAAACGACAGTTATCTCGAACCGCTCCTGCCGATTCTTTCCGGGAAACAGGTGATCCGGAGCTCGATGGGTAAAGAGGTCGAGCGGGCGAAAAAAGCGATCGAACTTGCACAGTCCCACAGGGTTGCAATCGTCTCCGGGGGGGATGCGGGCGTGTACGGCATGGCCGGGATCGTCCTTGAGGTGCTCGAACATTCAGGTGCGACAATCCCGGTGGAGGTAGTCCCGGGCGTGACCGCGGCAAATGCCGGTGCCTCGCTTGTGGGGTCGCCCCTCTCCGGGGATTTTGCGGTGATTAGCCTCTCGGACCTGCTCACGCCGCTTGAGGTGATCGAAAAGCGCCTCGATGCCGTCTTCTCTGTCGGGATCCCAGTCGTGATCTACAACCCCCGCAGCCACGGCAGGCCGCACAACTTTGCCCTTGCCATTGAACACGCCCGGAAATACTACCCGGCCACCGTGCCGGTCGCGGTCGTAAAAAATGCCCTGCGCGAGGGACAGGCGGACCCGGTGATAACGACACTGGGGGAAATTGAGAGCGTCATCGATCAGATCGATATGCACACAACGGTTATCATCGGCGGAAGCGAGAGCCGGATATGGAGGATGGGAAACGATGTCAAAGGAATCATCACACCACGCGGATACCAGCACAAATACGTATATTGACCCGGGCGCAACCACCCCGGAGGCTTATGCGATCTCAAAGACCTCGCGTACGCTCGCACAAAAGGTTGTGGGAAACGAAACGCCCGAGGACCGGGTGCGCCAGCGGTGCTCGGTTGCGGTCGGCGATTTCGCGATGGCTGACCTTTTGAGGTTCAACGCCGATCCCGTGCCTGCCACCCTGGCGGCGCTCAAAGCCGGCGCCCACATCATCACCGATATCCGGATGGTGCAGGTGGGCATCCAGAAGAAAAGGCACGAATCAAAAATCCTCTGCGCCCTTGATTTCGGCGGTGAGATCGCCCGGGAGAAAGGGATTACGAGGAGTTCTGCCGGGTTTATCGCGCTCAAAGACCAGCTGGCCGGATCAATTATCGTCATCGGGAACGCCCCCTCTGCACTGCTCACGGTCTGCGGGATGATCCGCGAAGGCATCCGGCCTGCGGTTGTGATCGGCGCACCGGTAGGTTTTGTGAACGCGGCAGAGTCAAAGGCAGTCCTCCGCAGTCTTGATATCCCTTCGATTTCAACCGAAGGGACCCGGGGCGGCACGCCGGTCGCTGTCGCCGCCATCAACGAATGCATCACGATTCTCATCGGGGAATCTGCGTCATGAAGGACCCGGTCACCGGTTTTCTGTACCCTGACAGCTGGGTGGCAAAGGTCAAAGATTCACGGGAACTCGATCTCGTCGCAGGGGGTTTTGCGATCCTTACCTCATCGGGCACCGTTCTCCGGCGCGGGTACACGACCGGGACCACGGCCGCTGCCGCATGCAAGGCGGCGATCCTCTCGCTTGACCATGACGTGTCGCAGGTATCAATCCGTCTCCCCTACGGTCTTGTGGCCGGTGTCCCGGTGACTGCCCATGCGGGCCATGCTTCGTGCAGGAAGTATGCCGGTGACTATCCTTCAGATGTGACGGCAGGTATCAATTTTGTGGCTGATGCCGTCTCTCTCCCGGACGGGCTTACTCTTGCACCGGGACCCGGCATTGGCCGCTTTTCCCGGGACACGCCACGGTACAAAAAAGGTGCTCCCGCGATCAGCGATGCCCCGCTTTCCTGTATCCTTGCATCTATGCAGGATGCCATCAGCGATACCGGCATTTCAGGCGCCACGGTCACGCTCTCTATTCCGGAAGGTGCACGCATCGCACATAAGACCCTCAACCCCCGGGTCGGTGTCGAGGGCGGGATCTCGGTGCTCGGCTCGACCGGGCTTGTCGAACCCTGGGACGATCACCTGGAAGAATCGGTGCAGGCACGGGTCGCCGGTGCAAAAAATGTCGTCCTCACGACCGGTCGGGTCGGGCTCCGGTACTCGCGCCTGCTCTTTCCCGATCATGAGATTGTGCTTGTCGGAGGCCGGATCAAAGAGGCCCTGTCTGCCGCGAAGGGCCCTGTGATCCTCTGCGGCCTTCCGGCGCTGATCCTAAAATATATCGATCCGCATATCCTTGATGGTACCGGGTACACGACCGTGGAAGAACTGTCAGCATCGCCGGCATTTTTACCGGTTGCAGCACCGGTGCTTGCAGGGTATAAAAAAGAACATCCCAAAGTACGGGTGGTGCTCGTGAACAGGGATGGTACAATAATCTGGGAGAGTCCATGAAGATCGTCGGTGTCGGGTGCGGGCCGGGCATGCTCACGGAACAGGCGGCGCAGGCGATCCGGTCGGCACGTTTTATCTACGGTTCCAGCCGGGCGATCGAGATGGTACAAAAAATCATCCCGAAGAACTGCACCGTACGCTCCATCAGCGATTACCGGAACCTCTCGCAGCTGCCGGAGACCGCCGTTATCCTCTCGACCGGGGACCCGATGCTCGCCGGCCTCGGGTACCTGTCCGGCGAGGTGGTGCCGGGCATCTCATCCCTCCAGGTCGCCGCCGCCCGGCTGCACATCCCGCTCTCGAAGATTGCGGTGATCGTCGCCCACGGGCGGGGCCACGAGAAAGCGATGCAGGAGACCGTTGAAGAACTCAGACACGAAAAAATTGTTTTTCTCATCGCCGATCCGAAATTCGATGTGACGGAACTGTACCGCCGCCTCTCCGCGATGGGGCTTTCCGTCCCGGTAAAGATCGCGGTCTGCGAAAACCTCGGCTACCCGGACGAGAAAATTGTCGTTGACGACCTGCTCGCCCCGCCCCTGCCGGATGCAGACCTCTATTCGCTTGTGATCGGGCATTTCGGGGAACCGATCAAGCGATGATGCGCCAAAGTTTTTTCTTTTATGACCGGGTACCTTAAAGGAGAGGAATTGTATGGATAAGGCAACAAAAACCCAGTTCAGTTACCTGTTCTTTATTGCAGGCCTGATTATGCTGATCATACCGGAGCTTAATGGTCTGGAATTCGTGCCCAATGAGATCCGGCAATACTTCCCTGTGATCTTTTACCCGGGAATCGTGTGCGTTGTTATCGGGTATTTACTGAGATAACCGGAATGGATCAGGCATTTTTCAGGTATTTTTTTAGTTGCCCTGATTCGTGGCTCATCCACGTCTTCTTTTATTGATTCTCATGCCCGGTGTGGGAGTTTAATCGTTTCAGGTACATTTCGTCGTACAGCAAAAATTCGCATATGTGAACCTGAAGATCATTCCATGACCGGACGCCAGTTTATTATGGGTGGATGTGTATTGAATGGTAATTGTGACTGTTCCGCAACACTTTCAGATCTACGGAAGCGACGGAGCTGGCTTGTGTCCGGTAAAAAGATCAGGTGATCGCCAGTGATCGGACTGCCGGTTATATCCTTGGATATCGTGCGGGATACCATACAGAATTTTGCGATCATCGCGACACTGGTCCTGCTCTATAATTTCATCCCGGATTCCATTATTTCACGATCGAAACTTATCTTTTCGCTCTGCGTCGGCGGCATCTTTGGCCTCGCCGCTGCCATCAGCATCCCCGCACTCTGGCAGGCAACGGGCAATTCTGTCCTTGGGTTTAATGTCATCCTTGTCCCGCTTGCCGGGTTTACCGGGGGCCCCGTGTCCGCTGTAGTTGCTGCTATTATCTTCCTTTTGGGAAGCGCAAGCGCATCGAGCGGATCGCTGGTATCAACAGATATCCTGATCGTTGTCGTGAGCGGGATTCTGCTTGGAACCCTCCTTCACACCGGTCGATCATGGAAGCAGTTTCCCAGATCGTTCATCGTCCAGCTTTTCATTCTTGGCATTGGCGTTGCGCTTATCGAGAGTTATTCATATGTCCTGTCCGTTGCTCTCCGGCCCGCTCTTGTCCCGCTCTCCTATTTTTCCTCAATACTTTCTATAATACCCTTTGTCGTCTTTAGTATCGGCGGGACGATCCTGCTTGGCGCCATAGTCGGATTTATCGACCGTAAAAAACAGGCTGAACGGGAACTCAATGAGCATAAGGATCACCTCGAGCTGCTGGTGCAGGAACGGACTGCCGAACTCCGGCAGGCAAACTCTCTCCAGAAGGCCACGATCGAGGCAACGGCGGATGGTATCGTCGTCATGGACAATGATGGCACCATCCGTGAATATAACCAGAGGGCCGCCCAGATCCTTAACCTTCCCCTGCATTCTTCCCGGGATACTGAAAACTATGGAGCATGCACTGACCATCTTGTTGCGTTCCTTTCGGATCCTGACGAGTTCCTGAAGCTGATCACGCCGCTATCGGCTTCAGCAAAGCAGATTGTCACGACAAACCTGACGTTTACCAACGGCAGGATCTATGAACTCTACGTCCACCCGCAGCAGATTGACGATCATATTATCGGGAGGGTATGGAGTTTCCATGATATCACTGAGCAGAGGCACGCAGAAGAGGCCATCGCTGCGGCAAACAACAAGTTAGTCCTGCTTTCAAATATCACCCGCCACGATATCCTCAACCAGATGACCGGACTCCTTCTCCATCTCGAACTGCTTGACGAGGAAAATCGCGATCCCGGCGCTTCCGCTCATATCAGTACCATGAGAAAGAGCCTTGATGTGATCCGGGAACAACTGGAATTTACCCGGGATTACCAGGATCTCGGCCTCAAAAAACCTGAATGGCAGGATATTGGTTTGGTATTTACTTGGGCTGCGGAATCATTTTCCGGGAAAAATATTGTTTTTTCCTGTGAGACAGACCATGTCGAGATCCTTGCGGATTCCATGCTCGGGCAGGTTTTCTACAACCTTATTGACAATTCCCTCAGGCACGGGGAGCGGGTATCAGAGATCCGGTTATCGGTAAAAAAGGATGATCCGGTCCTGTTCCTGATGTACGAAGACAACGGTACCGGTGTCTTGCCGGAAGAGAAGGAGAAGATATTCCAGAAGGGGTTTGGGAAACATACCGGTCTTGGGATGTTCTTAATTAAGGAGATCCTGTCGATTACGGGGATTACCATCCGGGAAACAGGGACCTGGCAGCAGGGTGTACGGTTCGAGATCCGCATTCCTCCCGGAAAATTCCGGTTCCCGTGATCTGCAGGACATTTTTTGCAAGGGCAGCAGGTCTAAAAACCAGGATTAACCGGGCAGGCCCGGGGATAACACTTCCAGGCCGGCATGACAGAGTGTATTGCAGCCGAAAACAAATTTCCATCAGCGTTACTTCTTCTCTTCAGCCTGCCCTGTTTTCTTCTCCGGTTCCGGCTTTTTCTCAATCTTGATCTCGCACTGCCTGTCCCCGGTGCACATGGTTCGCACGAACCGGGCCGTGTAGTTTTTGTTGAGAAGCGGGACTGCGCTGAGCACGAGCGCCATGCACCGTGAGAATACATGCTCATAATCGGTCGCAAGCGTGTGGCCATGGCTCAGGAAAGGGCAGCGTTTGACAATGACGACCGCACCCTCCTCAGACAATCCGATGGTCTCACCGCCATACTCCGGTCCGAAGAGGATGATGGTTGCAATCTGCACGCTCCGCGCGATCTCAGATGCGTCCCGTACCGGAAGGGAGCAGTCATGGACAATGGTCTGGACCTGTCGTGCAAGTTCCATCCATATTTCCTGTTCGAGTGCATCGTACTTTTTCCCGAGCGCCTCACGAAACGCGATATCATAGAGCGCGGGAAGCGTCGCGGCGCACTCTGCAGCATACCGCCACCGCACGGCATCCGGGATATCTTTTAAATCCGGCATAATCTTCCTTGCAGGATGATTGGGAAAAAGGATAATATCAATGTGATTGTTGTTGTGCCACCGCGCAAAATCAGTTTTCCATTTACTGTTTTGGAGAGATTTTTCCTCCGTCGGCATTTTTCCTTTTTTATAAAATTTTTTATTTTAAGTTATGGGCTCCTCAAAGCGTAAAACGCCAATGAAAGTCCGACAAGGCCGAATCCTATGGACATATCATCGACTGGCGATGGATATTTTCCTAGTAAAAACACGCCCAAATACCCAAAAGCGATTAAGAATATGCCAAGGGCCATTATAATTTTTGAAACCCAATCCATTTTACTCCAGATGGACATAATGGAAAAAGGAAGTTTTGGGGTAATTAATATTTGGATGACATACACACCAAAGATCGCAAAAGAAGGAAAGCAATTCTGTGGCAGTATTGCCCGGAATGTAAGATGATGCTACCGGATTGATGAATCCCTCGCGGTAAACGAAGGGTAAAAAATTAAGACTCTGTAGATTTGGTAGATTTACTAATAATTGTCGATATCGTTTTTCGTTTTGCTTTCATACTGGTGTATGATTCCATATGACCTTCTTTCTCCACTTTTTCAAGGACGCTAAATAATGTTTCAGCCAAACTTAGTGCTGATGCATGTGTCATGTAAATTCTTGCGCCGGATACAGCCATTCGACCATCTGGTTGTTTAACTCCAGGCATTTCTAGGAAATCTAAATAAAGATCCCGTTCAGTCACCTGAATAAAAGTATGATTTGCATAATGCTTTGTGGAGAGATCAAGGTACAGATCTTTTGGGGAAAATTTGTACAGATCTCCAAGGTTGATTGAAACGTTAGAATTCGCAATATCTTGTTGCACATTTTCTTCTTCAGTCATAATTTATCACCACTATCGTCGTTTAAGATGCTGCCGGTTGATCTAACAATACAAAATTTTCTTTTTCTATTCCATTTCCAAGACCCTCAAGTGAAACAAATTGTGAAGAAGTGAGCGGTACTGAATAACACAATAACTTTTCTGTGCAATAATCCAATATCTCTTCATTCATTGAATCCGATCCATCCCTATCGTCCACTACCGCTGATGCGAAAAATGTAAGAGCTAATAACCTCTTGGAGTCTGGATTGGCTAAGTATATCGGACGTTTGGGATCTCGGTTATCTTTTTGTAAGAACTTTAATAGGGTTAGTGTATTCAGAGCTCCATTCACCATATTATATGATTTTCCAAGGGACTCAGCCATCTCTGTTGGATGTATCTCCTCAGTTGGATTAGCAATAATTTCCTGAATAACCTGTACGATAACAGCATTACCGAAAAAACCGCCATATGGTTTTTCTGCATACCGCCAGAGATCTTTCGATAGTTCTGGTATAGGTTCTTCGATAATTTTCATATGTAAACAATAAAGTTGTAAGCATATAATATTTTGCCAATTGCTATCAATTTATTGATAGTACTAAACGATAATTTAAATGTCTGATTTTTTATGTCTATGATGTGGAGGATTTACATTGTAATATCTTGCCCAAGCACCAGCCCATTTTGGATCTTCCAAAAATATAACAATGCTTGTTCCTTTTCTTCCAGTTCTTTTCTTTTTCGTGACTTTCAATGGAGAAAATTTACTTAAAATGTCCTCCTCTAGATCAATATCGAGTTTCTTACATTCTTTTTGTGCACGTTCAAGCATTACCAACCCGCCCATCTTTTGGAGCCATCCTAAAAAAGTGGCTACGTCTATCCCCGGATCTGGCGCGGGCGGATGTGCCCTTATGATACCTGACATCAATAATGACCAAATAATATTATGAGGCGGAATTGAATTATAGGTTGCGTACGATTCCACTGAATCCCCAATCCCCATATAGAAACACACGCGATCAGGTTGGAACCTGCAATCAAAACAATCCTTGAACGTTCCAACGTGCTTTGAATTGAACTGGCTATTAAATGCCGTCACTAATGTATGATTTAATCCGAAAAGATGATGAGAAGGGACAAATCATTCTAATTGGGATGGATCTAAACACAATTTCAAACTTTGCCGTGGCTATAGGGACACTGGCTCTAGCTTTCATCGCATTATTAAATATTATAAATTCAGATAAACAACTAAAATTTCTTAAAAAACAAACTGATTTTTTTCTCTCCCAACAACAACCAGATATTCAAATTAAGAAGTATTCATTTGATGGAAACAATTTAAATTTGACTTTATTCAATAAAGGCGATGGTGATGCCCGTTATATTCGAGTCTCATGTAATTTCCACATAACTGCACCATACATCTTGGCAAGAGGACAATATACTACCCCAAAAATATTCGAGCCTAGAATGAAAGAATATCTTTTAAAACCTGATGATGAAGAAAATATTCCCTCGAATTTAAAGAGGGGGGATAAAATTTTACTGAACCCCGGAGAATTGGTTGTATTCCCTAATAATGTTGAGTTTTCCAATTCATTGCCGGCTGGACGCGAGGGGGGTTTCCAATGCGAACCTCATTTTTATTTAAAGACAAAAAAAGTTCTATTTGGCAAATCTCCAAATTATTCCTCAAAAGGAATTACTTTTGATAAACTTAGACCATTGTTATTAGAAAACAAGATTGAACAAATATCCGTGATATTTAATTTATTAAGTAAGGACAAACTTCAAAATGTAAAAAGTCATGGAGTAATAACCAATTTCGTTATTATTTTATCGGAAGATGAGACACTGGAAACTGCATATAAAAGAGGAAAGCGGGGCTCATATAATATGGATATCAATGAAATACAATCTAAAATCAAATGGGAAGATTATGATGGATATTTGTATGGAAAATATTTAGATCCCGATGATGAGTTATTCAAAAGAAAACGTTGATAAAAATATTAGTTTTAACAGAACCGGTTATTTCCGGCTCTTCTTAATTCTCTAACAAAAGGTTTCATCCAACTAAACTTACATAGAAACTATCGATCACAAGGCGGTTCCTCTGTTTGGAACAATCCTTGAACGTGCCAAAACGAGGCAACTAAAAAGAGAGGTCATTTTCTCCCGGGTATCCAGGAGCGGGGAACCATTCCCTAATCTGCCAGACGGTACCCTGCCCCGCTCTTCCGGATAAACCCCTCCTTCTCAAGAACTATAAGGATCCGGCGCACCCGTGCCGGTTCCTCACACACACAATCCACGATCGCTTTTTCCCGGGCCGGAACGTTCCCGATCAAAAATTTCAGGATCATCCCCCGGATCCTACGGTCCGATCCCTCGAACGGCGCCTGCTTCGTGTACCCGGTGCTCTTCCGGTTCGGATTTGGCACGCGCTTCTTGAGTTCCGTCCCGATGTCCATTAACGCCCAGTACCAGGCCCGGGGATTTTCCCGGTCGAGTGCCCGTTCAACAAGAAGCAGGATCTCCTTATCGGTTACTGCCTCCGTGCCCGGGAAAAAGAAATGGATAAAGACCCGGCGGATATTGGTCTCGATAAAGACGACCGGCAGGTTGAATGCAAACGCACAGATGGACGACGCGGTCGCCGGGCCGATGCCGGGAAATGTCGCGAGCACCTCCGGGTCGCGGGGGAGAGTCCCGCCGTACTCGTTTACCATTTTTTCTGCACATTTTTTCAGTGCAATGGCCCGCCGGTTGTACCCCATACCCTGCCACGCCGCAATCACATCGCTCTGCGGGGCCCGGGCGAGCGCGGCAGCGTCCGGGAACGTCCTGATAAATGCGGGATATTTTATCGCGACCCGTTCCACCTGCGTCTGCTGGAGCATAATCTCGGAGACGAGGATCCGGTACGGGTCGTCGGTATGGCGCCAGAGCATGTCGTGCCGGCCGTGGCGCTTGTAGAACAAGAGCACCTGCTTTTTGAATTCCGCGATGGCCTCATCGGTCGGCGGGTCGCGGGAGCGGGACTGCCCGGGGAGATCGAGGTGTGTCTGCGTGGTAGTTTTCATGGGTGCGGGGGACTGTATATCCGTACGGTGTCGTACTGAGTATGAGATAAAAATTGGGATTGCTGCAGGGAGGTTACAGGGCATACGGGGCATACCCGTCGGAAACAATGGGGAGAACCGATCAAAACCGGTGCACTGTCGATTCCATGAACTCCTTTTTCTCACGTCCGCTTGAACATCTCGTCCAGCTTTGCCCGGGAGAACCGGACCATGGTCGGCCGGCCATGCGGGCAGGTGAACGGGCTCTGTGTTGCACGAAGCTGGTTTACGATACGCTGGCACTGCTCCAGTGTACAGGCGGTGCCTGCTTTTATCGCGCTCCGGCAGGCAATAATCCGGGTGATCCGCTCGCGATCGCTCACCGAGCGGGCGGGATCGCTGCTCAGGAGATCGCTCACGAGATCGTCGATCTGCTCCGGTCCCTCCATCGTTCCCATCACAGCCGGAACTGCCCGGACTAAAAACGACCCGCTCCCGAAATCCTCGATAACGACACCCTCCTGTGCGAGCACGGGAACGAGCTCGCGGAGGATCGCCGCATCCTTTGGCGACCGGTGGATGATTACCGGGACGAGAAGTTCCTGTGCGTGCCGGGCCGCCATGCTCCGGCTTACCTGCTCGTAGAAGATCCGTTCGTGTGCGGCGTGCTGGTCGATGATGATAAGTTCGCCGTCAGGGGCGGCGGCAAGGATGTAGATGCCGCCAACCTGGCCGATCACCTCGAGGGGAGGAACGGCTGCGGTGACCGGGGGAACCCCGCTCGCGAGTTCGGTCTGCCTGAGCCGGTGGTCGGTCGAGACGGTGCCGGTATGGGTTGGTTCAGTAAAGACAGACAGGCTTTCTGCGTTTTGAGCGGGAGTGACTGCCTCCGTCACCCCCCGGCCTCCGGTACCGTACGGCACTGCCGGCTCTGCAACACCCGGAGAGTGCCGGGCTGACGCGATCCCTGCGTCATCAAGTTCCTGGTTCTGCCGGTGGGGCACGACAACTTCGGGGATCAGGTCGTTTTTCATGAGCGCCGCATGCACCGCTTCACGCACAGCCACCCCGATCTCTTTTTCCTTCGAGAGCCGGACCTCTTTTTTTGTCGGGTGGACGTTCACGTCCACGAGCCGGGTATCGATCGCAAGCGAAAGAAATGCAACCGGGAACCGGTCACGGGGAAGGAGTGTGCCGTACCCTTCCTTGACAGCGGCCATAACCGCAGCAGAGGAAATATACCGGTCGTTGATGGCGATGAGGATCCGGTCATGGTCTTTGCGCGAGAGCGCCGGCCGTGAGGTAAAACCCGTGATGCGCATGAACGGCAGGTCGGATGAGACCGGGACAAGCTCGCGGGCGCAGTCGTTTCCGAAGATCCGGGCGATCGTATCGAGCGGCTGCGTAGTCCGGTCCGTGACAAGCTGCTCGCGGTTGTTGTGGGAGAACCGGAACGAGACCTGCGGGTAGGCAAGGAAGATCCCTTCGAGGATCCCGTGGATGCGGGCGAGCTCCGTGTTGAGGTTCTTCTGGAATTTTTTCCGGGCCGGCGTGTTATAGAAGAGTTCTTCCACAAGGACGCTTGTTCCCTCGGGAGCCCCGGTCTCTCCTTTCTCTTTTATTACGCCTCCGATCACAACGAGCCGGGTGCCGGCAACCGTGGTACTGTCCCGGGGTTTTGTGACAAGCGTCACTTTTGCGACAGCAGCGATGCTCGCAAGCGCCTCCCCCCGGAAGCCCAGCGTGTGGATCTTAAACAGGTCGTCTATTGCAGTAATCTTGCTTGTCGCGTGCGGGGCAAAGGCCAGCTCTGCATCAGCAGGCGACATCCCGCACCCGTCATCGGTCACCCGGATAGCCGATATACCGCCCTGCACGGACGTGATATCGATCCTTACCGTGCGGGCCCCGGCGTCGATTGCGTTTTCCACGAGTTCCTTGACGACCGAGGCCGGTCGTTCCACGACTTCGCCCGCCGCAATCTGGTTGACCGTTGCCGGGTCAAGGACCCGGATGGTCCGACCGCTGTTCTCCTCCGGCCTCATCGTTTGGCCTCATTCTTGTTGGTTCCGCCGGATTTTTTTGCGAGGTGAGTGAGTTCGGCAAGTTTTGTGAGCGCCTGCATCGGCGTCATCGTGTCGGGATTAAGCCGGGATAATTCCGTGACCACCGGGTCCGGCTCTGTTGGTCCTGCCCGCGCCGGTGCGCTGTCATCCACGAGAAGGATCTGGGTATAACGCTGGGGTTTTGCGCCCGGGAGAACGGCATGGTTGAGGGATTCAGTGAGGATCGCGTCTGCACGATCGGTCACTTTCTTTGGGATCCCGGCAAGACGGGCCACGTGGATACCGTAACTCTTGTCGGTCGCACCGGGGATGAGTTTTCGTAAGAAGACGACGTCCTGTTTTGTTTCCTGCACCGCGAAATGGTAATTTTTCACCCGCTTTAGTTCTCCTTCCATGTCGATGAGCTCGTGGAAGTGGGTGGCAAAGAGCGTCTTTGGACCGGCAGACGATTTTCCGTGAAGGTATTCGAGCACTGCTTTTGCAATCGAACACCCGTCCACCGTGCTCGTGCCCCGACCAATCTCGTCGAGAATGATAAGACTCTTCGGGGTCATGTTGTTGAGGATGTTTGAGAGTTCGAGCATCTCGACAAAGAACGTGCTCTGGCCGCTTGCGAGGTCGTCAAAAGCACCGACACGGGTGAAGATCCGGTCGATGATCCCGATGCGTGCCGAGCGGGCGGGAACAAAACTCCCGGCCTGTGCCATGATACAGCAGAGCGCGACCGAGCGCATGTACGTGGACTTCCCTGCCATGTTCGCGCCGGTGATGATCATGATCTGGGTCTTTGTCCCGGACAAGTCTGCATCGTTTGGCACAAAGCCGCCGGGCAGACTCCGCTCGACAACCGGGTGCCGCACATCCCGGCAGGTGATCGCATCGCCATTGTCCAGCTGCGGCCGGACGTAATCGCCTGCCTGCGCGACATCGGCAAGCGCGGCAGAGACATCGAGCGTTGCGATCCCGGTCGCAATCTGCTGGAGAGCGGGGATCCTTGTCCGGATCTCATCGATGAGCCCGGTATACAGTTTGCGTTCGAGGGCGAGCACCCGCTCGTCGGCGTTTGTGATCAGCGCCTCTTTTTCCCGAAGTTCGGGGATCGTGTATCTCTCGCCCGTCGCGGTGGTCTGGCGGCGCTCGTACCGGGCCGGGACAAGGGCGATGTTGGTTTTGCTCACGTCGATGTAATAGCCGAAGACCCGGTTGTACCCGATTTTTAACGATCGTATCCCGGTCTTCTCCCGTTCCTGCTGCTGGAGTTCGACGATCCAGTTCTTCCCTGAGTGCAGGATGCCGGTCATCTCGTCGAGTTCCTTTGAATAGCCGGGCCGGATCACGCCGCCGTTCTTTGCGATCGCGGGCGGGTCATCGGTGATTGCCCTTTGGATCAGATCGATGAGGTCGGGAAGATCAGAGAGCATGTCCCGCGATGCAGTTATGTGCTCCGGCATGACTTCAGCGGTTGGCGATGCCGGCGCTGCGAGGCATTTTTTGATCGCCGGGATCGTTGCAAGTGAGTCGGCAAGTGCGACAAGGTCGCGGGGACCGGCATTCCCGTACGCGATCCGGGCCGTGATCCGCTCAATGTCGGAGTGGTGTGCGAGCAGTTCCCGGAGCGAGAGGCGCAAGGCCGTATTTTTCACAAAATATTCAACTGCGTCAAGCCGTTCGTTGACCTGCGCAACATCCGTGAGCGGACGGGTGAGCTGCCGGCGCAGGAGCCGGCTGCCCATCGGGGTCTTTGTCCGGTCGAGAACGGAAAAGAGCGTCGCACCCTTCGTGCCGCCCCGGATACTCTCGTGCACCTCAAGGTTGCGCAGCGTGACCGCGTCAAGCATCATGCCCTGGGCGGACGTGCGCACAGAAAGTCCGCTTACCTGCGGGAGCGCGGACTTCTGGGTCTCCTCTGCGTAGGCAAGCGCGGCTCCCGCCGCCCCTACCGCAGCCGGCATCGCTTCGCACCCGTAGCCGGCAAGGGAGGTCGCCCCGAAGTGGCCAAGCAGGGTGCGCCCTGCCCGGTCCGGGAGGAACCGGTCGTCCGCGTAGGGTGTGACCACGACACCGTTCTGCCGGAGGGAGACCCGCAGGTCTTCGCCAACTGCTGAGGGAACGATGCATTCGGCCGGCCGGTACCGGGCGATCTCGGACCGGAGATTCTCGACAATCCCTTCGCCCGGGAGAGTCGATACAAAAAATTCCCCGGTCGAGATGTCGAGGAGTGCGATACCCCAGTCTCCCCCTTTTGTCCCGGGAGCTACCGCCATAAGATACGTAGCGGCAGACGAGGGAAGCATGGCCGGGTCGATCACGGTGCCGGGCGTGATCACCCTGACCACTTCCCGTTTCACGAGCCCTTTTGCGGTCTTCGGGTCCTCGGTCTGTTCGCAGATCGCAACCTTGTAGCCTTTTGCGATGAGCCGCGCGATGTAACTTTCACCGGCATGGTGGGGGACCCCGGCGAGCGGGATCTTCTGGTCGCCGTTTTTTGACCGCGAGGTGAGCACGAGGTCGAGTTCTTTTGAGACGATCACCGCATCGCCTTCAAGTGTCTCGAAAAAATCCCCGATATGGAAAAATAAAATCGCGTCAGGGTACTGTGCCTTGATCTCCCGGTACTGTCGCATCCCGGGGGTGAGGTTCCTGCCGTCATCGGTTACCGCACCGGTGCCGGGACAAGGCTCAGTTTTCATCTGTAGGTATGTTTTGCTGACCGGGTGATTAAACCGTGCGGATCCGGTAACCCGGATCTCCTGTTTTCCCATGCACCGCAGAGTCGGATAGTCCCCGGGTCACGGGGTTCTCCGGTAAAACACGAGGGCCGGCAGCGACACGAGGAGCGCGATCAGTTCAAATGCGAATCCGATCGCAAGCCCGGTACCAAACAGGTTAACCGCCGTAAGAAAGAGACCGGTGAGCGCGGGAATACCTGCCAGAAGAATGCAAAAACCGGCAATAATGAGGATCAGGATCCCGACAACCGCGTTTTTGAGATCCTGCGTGCTTGGGGAAAAGGAGAGGACGAGGCTCGTCACGAGGTACAGGTAAATGAGGAACCAGCCGTTGAATGCAACAAAAAGGTTCTGGTACAGGGTCTGGCCGACATTCGAGATTACCTGGTACAGCGACGCTGCCGAGTCAAGCGAGGGCATTGCGGACAAAAACCAGCAGCCGGCATAGGTACCGAATACCCACGTGAGCGCGGCAAGCACGAGCGGGAGGAAAAAGAGCGGGGCCGTGCTGATGATCACGTTCCCGAACAGAGGGATTGCGGGCGGTGCATACGTGACCATGCCGCCCTCTCTTGAGATCAGGACCACTTTCTTGATCTTTGCACCGGTGATGAGGCAGCCGATAATATGGGCGCACTCGTGGACGACAACACCCGGGGCGCTGACAAGAAAGTAGGGCCATGAACTGCGGAGCACCCGTGCCCAGATATGGTCGAGCAGGCGCGAAAGTCCCATGACGACAATGCCGGTACCAATGACAGCACCAAATGCGATCATCGCGGGGGTCAGTGAACTTTCCATGATGCAAATATGTCCGGTGGCATCGGTAAAAAAGCGCATGCCCCTGCCATGGATATGCACTGCTGATAGGCTGATATAGCCATAAAACGATGACCCTTGTATGCCTCCCGTGACTGCCCCGGATTCCACAGGGCCGCGTCCTGAGCCCGGGGAGCGCCCGGCAAACCGGCTTATCTGCGAAAAGAGCCCGTACCTGCTCCAGCATGCGCATAACCCGGTTGACTGGTACCCGTGGGGCGATGAGGCGTTCTCCCGCGCCGCAAAAGAGAACAGACCGGTCTTTCTTTCCATCGGGTACTCCACGTGCCACTGGTGCCATGTGATGGCGCACGAATGCTTCGAGGATGAGACCGTTGCCGCGCTCCTCAACCGGAATTTTATCTGTATCAAGGTCGACCGGGAGGAGCGTCCGGATATCGACAGCGTGTACATGGGCATCTGCCAGCAGATGACCGGGCAGGGCGGCTGGCCGCTCACCATCATCATGACCCCGGAAAAACTGCCGTTCTTTGCCGGCACGTATTTCCCAAAAGAGTCCGGCCACGGTATGCCGGGACTGACCGGTATCCTTGAACAGGTCACTCTCCTCTGGCATGAACGGCAGGATGACATCCGCCTGTCGGCAGGTGAGATCGCCGCGCTTTCAGTGACGGTGCCGGTCCCCGCTTCCCGGGATCCGGATCGTTTACTCCTTGATGCAGGGTTCCGCGAACTGTCCCGGCAGTTCGATGAAAAGAACGGCGGGTTCGGGAACGCCCCGAAGTTCCCCGCACCCCATATTGTGATCTTTTTACTCCGGTACTGGTACGTCACCGGCGAACCCCGGGCCCTTGCGATGGCCGAAAAGACGCTTGGCGCGATCCGGCAGGGCGGCATCTGGGATCACGTGGGAGGGGGCCTCCACCGGTACGCAACCGATGCCCGGTGGCGCATCCCGCATTTTGAGAAGATGCTCTACGATCAGGCCCTCTTCGTGCTTGCCTGTACCGAGGCGTACCGGGCGACACAAAACGATCGCTACCGCACGATGGCTGAAGAGTGCATCGGGTACGTGTTCCGCGACCTGCGCGCTCCGGAAGGAGCATATTATTCGGCGGAAGATGCAGACAGCCCGGGAGGAGAAGGCGCGTATTACTCGTGGACATCAGATGAACTTTCCGCGGAACTTGGCCCGGTGGATGCAGCATTTGCCGCCTCTGTTTTTACCCTGACGCCCCTTCCTGCCCCTCTGCAGAGTACCAGGAATACCGGTACGCAAAAAAACACCCGGCAATTCATCCTCTCTGCGGCCGGGCCGGATCCTGTGCTCGCAGAGGCGCTCTCCCTGCCAGCAGAGGAGCTTACCGCACGCAGGGAATCAATCCGGTCCCGGTTGTTTGCCGCCCGGCAGAAACGCACCCGGCCTGCACGCGATGATAAGATCCTCGCAGATACCAATGCACTTTTCTGCACTGCGCTCGCCCGTGCTGGCAGGGCATTTAAGAATCCTGCATACACCGGTGCAGCAGAAGAGGCCGTGCAGTTTATCATCAATACCATGTCCGGCAAAGACCAAGCACTCCTGCACCGTTACCGTGACGGTGAAAGCGCCATTCCCGCATTCGCAGATGATTACGTGTACCTCATCTCTGCACTGATCGCGCTCTACCAAGTCACGTTCAACCCTGTGTATCTTTCCCGGGCGCTCGCACTCAACTCTGCATTTGTCACGCATTTCCAGGACCGCAAAAACGGCGGGTTCTTTACTGTGTCCGACCGTGCAGAGGAACTTCTCGTGCGCAGGAAAGAATGGTATGACGGCGCGGTCCCTTCAGCAAATGCGGTCGCCTTTGAAAACCTCACATGGCTTGCACGGGTAACGGAAGATAAGAACATTGAAGCGGCAGCGACTGCCTGCTCGCGTTTTCTTGCCGGTGCAGCAGAACGTGCCCCGAGCGCAACTGCTGCATTCCTTATCGGGCTTACCTGCCTGCCACTTTTCGGGGATACGCAGGATCTCGTGATTGCCGGTGACCCTGCACAGCCGGATACCCGCGCCCTGCTTGATGCAGCCTTCGATCAGTACCTGCCCGGCCTTGCAGTCCTGCTCCGGCCCCCGGGAAAAGCCGGGGATGATCTTGAAATCCTCGCACCGGTCGTACACGGGCGTGCTGCCATAAACGGTCATGCCACAGCGTATCTCTGTACCGGCCATACCTGCCGGCCACCGGTACATGACCCGGACGAACTGGTGCGGATACTTGGCGAATGAAAACCGGCAAAAAGATGTATCGTAAAATCTGAAAAATACTGCTCTGTAGAAATCATTAAGAATTACTTGACGCTCTAGGGGCCCGCCCCGCCGCTGGGGCACCCCGGTTGCGATAGTGTCGTATTACCTGTCCCCAAAAAACACAGGAAATTTTTGTACAGGTAATACCGAGGCATCACATGCGCCCCCGCCCCCAACGGGGGCGGGGCTGGCGCAAGGGGGGCAATAATATCTCATGAAATAGGTTTTCTACAGAGCAAAAAATACAGCAAACAAAAAAAATTACATGTTTTTCAGGGCGACAAGATCGCGCACGCCCACCAGTTTCCAGACAAGCGACCGCTCCTCTTCGGCGATCTTTGCCGGGGGATCGGCCGGGGAATGCCCGAGCGCGGCAAGGATATTGCCGGAGAGTTTTCGTTCCATGATCAGGTCGACAAATTTCTCCCGGATGATTTTCTTCTCTATCGAGTCCTCTACTTCTTCGAGATATCCCTGCAGCGTGACAAACGTATATGACGAGAGATCCTTGGTATATTTTTCGATCTCCACTGATACATGCGGACTTTTCCTGAAATATTCCTGTTTCTTGCCGTATTTGGTGGAGAGGAAATACATGAAGGATCCATCGAACACGTACAGGAACGGCGCGATGTAGGGGTATTTCTCACCCTGGAATGCGATCCGGCAGACATATCCTTTCTCGATCAGCCGGTCATATTCCTGTTTGTCCATCCGGGGGATCTTTACAACGTCCATTGATTCGCTCCAATCTGCATTCAGGCAGGGAGATGATAAATCTTCGTAAATCAGCCTGTGAAGATCGCACAGCGGCTATGGTTCATTATCGTTCAACCGGATACCCCGCCTGGACCCAGGCCTGCATGCCGCCCAGGACATTGGTCACATCAGAGAATCCATGCATCGAAAGCACGCTCGTCGCAAGGCTCCCCTTGTATCCGGAATCGCAGTATATAACAAGGGGCAGGTCTTGTGGGATCTCCTGCAGGTGCTGCGGGAGCTCACCGACATACACGTGTTTTGAACCCGGGATATACCCGGCATGCTCCCGGTTTTTCCGGTCCCTGACATCAAGCAGGAACGGCTTCTCACTGGTAAGCCGTTCTTTGAGACCCTGCACCGTGCAGGCCCCGGTTGCCGCGACCGGCCGTGCGGCCCGGAACCATGCAGGAAACCCGCCGGCAAGCCAGCCGGTTGTATTGTCGTACCCCATACGCACGAAATGCCGGAGTACGGTGTCGATAGTGCAGGTAAAATCATCAACGAGAATGATGGGGCGTTCATAATCCAGGAACCAGCCGGCAAACGATGCGATGCCGTCCCGCCAGAGTGAGAGACTGCCCGGGATATGGCCGGCGGCAAATGCCGTGGGGAAACGTATATCCACGATCTGGCAGCCGGATGCGATCATGCTCGCTACTGCGGCAACCGGGATTGGTTGTGGCCGGGGAAGAGTGTTCAGGAGTACCGGCCCGTTTTTGTTGACAATCTCCATCTGCCGGAAATAGGGTGGCAGGTATGGGGACTCGGTCGTGCGCTGTGCAACAAATGCCTCTTTTTTGATCAGAAGAAACGGGTTGGTGAGTTTCTCGTAACCAAGGGTGGAAAACGGGTGGTCGGCAATCTCGCTCCCGCAGGCAGAACCGGCACCATGCGCAGGGCAGAGGATGACACCGTCACCCAGAGGCAGGATCTTTTTTGTAATACTGTCGTGGATTTTTTCTGCCATCTCCGCTTTTCTTGCCGGCCCGAAAAAATCTGTTCTCGCAATATCGCCAAAAAAAAGAGTGTCGCCGGAAAAGACCATGTACGGTTCGCTTGAAACTTCGGAGTCTGTAAGGACAAGCGTGATGCTCTCTTCCGTGTGTCCCGGGGTTTCAAAAACAGAAAGTTCCAGTGTTCCAAGCGTAAACCGGTCGCCTTCCCGCACGGTATTCCCGTAGGCGAAGTCCATTCCGGGACCATGGTAGATCTTCGCGTTGCACCGGTGCGCAAGTTCCAGCGCACCCGACACGTAATCCTCGTTCCGGTGCGTCTCGAAAATATGGGTTATAACGGCCTCGTGCCGGTCTGCACAATCAAGACAGGGAGCACAGTCCCGCCGGGGATCAATGACGGCTGCTTTTCCGCCCGACCCGACAAGGTAGGTGTTCTGGGACAATCCCTCAGCGACAATGCGTTCAAACCACATACGGGAGACTCCTTTTAAGGGGTAGTCTCATGCCGGGTCGTATATACTTTTGGCAGGTCAAAAAGATCCGGGAAAAATCGGTGCCCTGCGATGCGGAGAGAGAAAAACGCACGTGCATCTATCGCACGTACGGGTACCTCATGAGCAGGGGTTCCCCGGATCCGGATGCCTGCTCATGGATGATCCGGCAGATCTCTGTCATGCTCACCGGAGAATACCCGATAACTTCTGCACTCACGTTGATTCTTCGCCGGGCAGTATCAAGAAACGGAAACCCAGAAAGATCGTTATTATGATGATGGCCGTGGATGATCCAGCCGTCAAAATTTTCCGGTGCATCGGCCGGGTCATGGATAAGCAGGAACCGGATCCCGTCACAGGTAAGATAAGCCAACGGAACCGTGTCAGGGGAAACCGGTGTGTCGTGGTTCCCTGCGACAAAGGTGATATTTCCGTTGAGGAGCGCCCGGTACTCCGCTTCCGGGCGTGCATCCCTGCCGTACCGCAGATCGCCAAGGAAATAAACCCGGTCTTTCGGCCCGATACAATAGTTCCAGTTGGCGACGAGCACCTGGTCCATCTCTGCGACATCAGCGGGAACAAACGGGCGGGAGCAGTACCTGATAATATTTGCATGGCCAAGGTGGAGATCCGCGATAAGGAAAATTTCATCCGGCCCGTGGTCGGCCGGGCCGGAGAGTTCAAAACCCACATGTTTACGGTACATTGAAAGGGACTGCTGCCATGACCGGGGATCATGAATCTCTTCCTGTGGGAGCCAGCATGTACGGAGGAGATCGAACTCGCCGAGGATCTCATCGTTGTGCATGACCGTGATCCGGAGGCCGACATCATCGAGCAGGACCGGCCGCAGAGGGATAGCGTGGGACCGGTGAAGGAATCGCATTTTACGGGCCAGTGCAAAAATCCGTGAGCATAATCCCCTTACACCGGGAACTGCTGCGGCAGGTACTGGTGTCACGGTTCCCGGCATTGCAAGCAGGGATGCGATCTCTTCTGCTTTACCCGGGGGGAGGAGGTTTGCGATGGTGACATGAAACCATTTCTCATCAGGCTGCAGGTCCCACGCGTTCAGGGAGATGGTAAAAGAGGAGAGCGCCCGGGCAATCGCTGCCGTCAGTCTGGCAAGATCCGGGGAGGGTCGTACAGAAAATGCCAGCACGCCGCCGTGCGCACCGTTCCGTTGTTCCCACCCCCCAATGGTAAACGGGATCGTGCCAAACGTCCCTGCAATCGTACCGATGGTATCAAGAAGAAGTTTTTCCTTATCCGGATCTTCAAGTGTGAAAGGGCCGTACAGGGTGACATGCGGGTGCCGTTCCCGGTAACGCTCTGCGCCGGCTTCCTGTACGATGGCGCGTGTTGTCTCCTTTATCCGCCACCGGGACCGGGCAGGACGGATCTCGACAAGATACGTGTCGTCCATGCAAGAATCGCCCGCAAATACAGTTTTATTGGCGGCGGGGGGTTAAAACACTGATTAATCGTTCGTTCACACGGCCGGGTTCCTGGTGTGATTTGCCGGTACCCATATGCTCATAGGTTCTTTGGATCAACACTATCCTGCAGGTATGATGGATCAGAAACCTCCGGTCAAGGCAATACTGTTTGATATGGAGAAGAAGAGGGCGTCTCCGGGAGTTAAAAGTCCCGGTATGCTGTCTTGCGATGCTCCACTTCAAGGACGTGGATCATCAAGACATCGTCGTGGATCGACAGGAACGCACGCACGCCCCTGCGAACCCTGACCGAGTATATCGGGTGCCGGGGGTTTGACGCCTTTATTTTTTTGATATGGTGATAGGGATCTTCGCAGATTTCATGGATCTTCCGGATAACCTGCCGGGCAATCTCCGGGGGAAGTTTGCCGAGGTCCCGATCTGCCCGTGGAGTATACTTGACCTCGTAGGTGCTCATTTAACACCGTACTTCTTCATAATCTCTTTTTCCGGGATCAGGTTGCCTTTGCGTACCTCTTCCAAGGACTCTTCGAGTCCCTGGAGTGTCTCTTCGCTGAGGGGTTCATCATCGACTGCGAGCGTGACCAGGCGCTCAATGACATCGTTGTACGATTCTTTCGGATGACGTTTCAGGGTGTTGAGCTGGGTTTTGAGGTCTTCCCGGATATAAATTGAACTTGCCGCCTGCATAGTAATACCACTATGCACCTATAGGTATTATACCTAATTGTAGAACCCCACGGAAGATCTGGAAAAAGTTCTGCTTTCCTTCCTCTGTTAACTTGTTATGGGACACTCAATTTTTCAACACCTGAAAAATTATCAGTCTCTCACCAAGTTAACAGAACCATTTTTTACTCCGTGAGTGAATTATCATAACCGCGGTAGAGATCTTCACTAGCGCGTTCTGTGGGCGTTTCTCATGCCCATTGGGTATTTGGGTGAAATGAAAAGAAAGACTGTTTTGATATTGCCTGAAGGGGTAAGCTCATTGAGTTTGAGGAACAGAATCTCTCAGCAAGAATGCCGGAAGAGATTTGTCAAAAACCTATCAGGGCTCTTTTATTTGATATGGACAACACCCTCTTTGATCTTGTCGGGGCACAGATCGCGGCATGCGACTGTGTAGTACGCCATCTCGGGCATGACGATGGCGACGAACTTTTCTCCTGTTTTCTCACCGGCTCCCACGGTTTTGAGTCCACGGAAAATATCCGGCAGTACATGCAGGAGCGCAGGATCCCGACAAACGGGATGTACGATGAGGCCTGCCGGATCTATGCAACAGAAAAACTCCGGCACATTACCCCGTACCCCGGGGTTACAAAGACCCTGCAGGCGATCCGGGAAAGGGGATTTCCAACAGGTATCGTGACCGATGCAGAAAAAGCGGATGCCACACTGCGACTCGGCAGATGCGGGCTTTCCCGGTTCTTTGACTGCATGATAACCTTCGATATGGTCGGGGTAAAAAAGCCGGCCCCCGACCCGTTCCTTACGGCGCTTGGAACAATCAGTGCCCGGCCGGAGCATACCCTTTTTATCGGCGACAGCCCCCGGCGGGATATCGAGCCCTGCAAGAAACTGGGGATCCGGACCGTATATGCCCGGTACGGGGACCGGTTCTCGAAGACCCGGGACTATACCGGGGCGGATTTTGTCATCGACCGCATGGATGAGATCCTTCGTATCGTAGAAGGCCTGCCGGTTTCTCATTCCTGAACCGGTTATTGCCTTTGGGATCTGCGATGACCAGCGATATTGGTCAGCGATCGTAAGCGAGTTCTTGCGTTTTCCTCATCCATGATCCCAACGCGTGGGCAAAGAATGTTTGTGGGGCAAAAACCCCGGGCTGAACACACCCCGCGCGGATACAGGTTGGCCGGAAATCATGCGCCAGAACGGTTTTTTTGTACGGAATCCCGACCAAATATTAAAAAAGCCACAGGTACCATAAAAATTATGTTTGTTCCAACGAGGATCTTTTTCACCAAGGGGGTGGGAATCCATAAAGATCGTCTTGCATCGTTCGAACTGGCGCTCAGGAAGGCCGGTATCGAAAAATGCAACCTCGTGTACGTATCGAGCATTTTTCCGCCGAAATGCAAGCAGGTCACGACCCGCACCGGCCTCCGGGAACTCCAGTCTGGCGGTATCACGTTCTGTGTCATGGCAAGAAACGAGACAAATGAGCCCAACCGGCTGGTCTCTGCCGCAGTCGGCCTTGCCCTCCCAAAAGACGTTGAAGAATACGGGTACCTTTCCGAGCACCACGCATATGGCGAAACCCAGGATAAGACCGGGGAGTACGCTGAGGATCTTGCGGCAACGATGCTTGCGACGACGCTCGGTATCGAGTTCGATGCGAATGCCGCATGGCAGGAACGCGAACAGACCTACAAGGCAAGCGGCAAGATCATCAGGACAAAACACGTCTGCCAGTCCGCACAGGGCGACAAGAACGGTTTGTGGACGACCGTGATTGCCGCAGCGGTTTTCCTGTAACTTTTTTTCTCTTGGGAACCTGGCCCGCATCTAGTTTTTTTGGAATCATTAGCAGATGAGCCGATTATTTTCCGGAATCCTCGAAGCTCGTGACCCGATCGTTTATTAAAAAACTCAAGCGGATGAGTTGAGGTTTTTTCCGGAATCTTCAGCCGTGATTGACTTTTTTGTTCAGACCCTACGACGTTATATTTCTTCAATTTATTATAAACACGCACGTATTTCAATATATATCCAATGAAAATCTGGAGCAATCAAATTCCTTTCAAAATGTTTTTAAGTATATATTTCTTTACTATCAAATTATGTGCAATATTAGTAGGATAACTAGTCTTAAACAGGGCATGTTGTTTTCAGGATTTTTGCTCGCTCTAATAAGCATACTGTTATTCCACCTATTTTTATCACAACTTACACTAACCCTTGTCTACTTATTTTTCATTATGTTTTTTTTGGGGCTTCTCCTTTTCATTATCAGCAGTTTTTTATTTTTGTTTGCAATAGCTGCTGGAGAGAATTCTTGGAAAAATCTATCTCATTACGTATTGATTTTATCTCTCCTTTTGTGGGCAGTCATTTCTACAATTAAGATAAAGCCAAATGACATTGTAAATATCCAAAATACCTATATTACAATCGATATTGCAATCATTTCTGTTTCATTCGCGGCAATTGCAATAAATTCAGAACATTTAATCGGCCTTTTGAAAAAGGTAAAAAAAGTAAATGAACCGAATGATTGTCCCTTTTTTGATATAGGACGTTTTCAAAATTTCATTATCGTTACAGCATTTATGATACTTTTTTCAGTATTCGTTAGCGTTTTAACTTCCATTATTCCTGATACGCCGCCCTTATTCAATTTCTTTTATATCTCAAGTTTTCTTTTTGGAATGACAACTTGTATGACCTTCATTTTGATTTTTCTGTTAATGGGGTATCTATCAGCAATCATAGATAGAATTCTCTACCCAGAAAAGTATGATTCACCTAAGGCTCCCAAAGTTTCATAATCCTTTTTGAACGGAATCATCAGCTCGTGACCCGGACTTTTTTCAAAATCTTCCAATTATGGATCGGGCTTTTCTGGAAATCTCCGGGTCGGGCCGGAAGATCCGGGTTGTGTTGTGAGGATATCGTGGGGGCTGTCGCCCCCACACCCCCACGAACGAGGACTGCCACCGCACCAAAAGGGGGCGCCCCGTGGCGGATCATCCGGACGACCGGCGCCCGGGCAACTTCAGGCATCAGCGATGAGGGGAGGAATCGCGATATGATATTCACCGGTTCCTCCAAAAAATAAGCCCGTAAAACCGTCCGATTACCGCCCTCAAAAATCCGGTCGATTATTAACCCCCTTTTGCTAAAATAAGCCCAAATTGAGCCCCATATAATGCCCATAATCGGCCTATAACGGCCCACCGGCAGCGATCATTTTTCGGATCATAAAATTGCCCATAAGGCATGAGATCTGCCAAAAAAACCACGTTATCGGGTCTGTTTTAATTCGTCCGATTGCCAAAATACGGCACATTTGGGCTTGTTTTTAAACGGGGTTCAAATTGGGCTCCGTTTGGATCCCGAAAAGGTGAATCCGGGCTCAATATGGGCCCGGATGGGGGTAGGTCACTAACACTACCTGCACCCCGGACTCCTACTTCTACTGGGGTACTCTCCCCCCATCGTTCCTGCAAAGGGGGGCACACTTCCTCCACGATTTGTTGCGGGACGATTAGGATCGCAGAATTTTTACGCGATCGATCAAAATCCAAAAAAGCTGAAACTGCAATTGCATTGTAAAATTTTTTTCAAGATCGCTGAACCGGGGAGAGGATTTGCCGCACGTTCTTCTACGCGTTCAAAAATTCCGGGAAGCAAATCTGTTTTAGATTTTCCGGCAATCTTTATCGACGCTGTTTTTAAAAGAGAGCGTGTAGGAACTCTATCAGGTCCCGTTCACATCACACGCTTTTTTAATTCGGCCAGGCTTATGGTGCCTTCGTCCCGCTGTTCAGCCACCATCGCAAGATCGTGGAGATCTTCTTTGAGGTGCTGGTACTTGAGTGAGCTGAGGATGACGGCGACCTTGTTTCCCTTCTCATCGATGACGTATTGTTCAGCGGCGCTCATGGGCGTTCCTTTCTTTAGTGTTTGTTTTCCTGTCAGGATATAACCGCTTTTTGTGTACGGCCGCCCGGTCGTGTCAGACCGTACCCCTCACATCTCCAGAAAAGTGTCCGGTTATGATCCTCCACAAATTCTCATTTTTTAAAAAGGCACCAGATGGCACCTATCGCGGGGTATTCAGGAGCAGGTCTATTCGTCCGATAAATTTTTTGGCATCAGATACGGCCTGCCGTACCTCCTCAAGGGTTGGTCGGGCATCCAGGCTGTACTGATCGTCCTGCCGTAAGCCCCGCATGTGATCGAACTGGAGGACCCATTCGTCTTCCAGTAATCCTGCTTCCCGGTATGATTCGAGATACACGCCAATGCAGTAATGGCTTTTCTCCCGGATCCCATCACGGATGAGAATTGCACGGGCCGCGTGGAAATATCCCATGTATGCCGCCATCAGTGCAGACCGTACCGCACCGGCATCGCAATCATACCCGGCCTCGATTACCCACTCGCGGGCCTGTGCGAGGGACTGCATCGCCTTCTCATTTGAAGGTGCAACCTTCCGCAAAAGTCCGCGTTCGTAACACTCGTCAAGACGTGTCAGGGAATTCACCTTCGAGCGTGATCGATTGTTTTACAAACGACCGGTAAAACGGTTCATCAGTATTTTTGAGCCCGGCCATTTTCTCTTTTGTCAGGACCAGGATATGGACTTCGGCAGAAACTGCACGCGATACTTCCCGCTCAAGTTCTGCGACCATCACACCGGATGGCAGGGTTTTTACGTACACCCAGAGGTCGATATCGCTTTCTTCCGTGTTTGTCCCCGCAGCCCAGCTCCCGTAGATGCCGGTGCCGGATGCCCATGCCGGTTTTTTGAATGCGGCGGCAACGAGATCGGTATTGAGCAGACGTTTTACGGCGACCGTCACCGGGGAGAACTTCAGCCGGTACGTGCGGTCGATCCGTTCGAGCAGTCCTTCACGTTCGAGCAGGGCAAGGTACGGGGAGACGAGGCCTTTTGACAACCCGGTCTTTGTGGCGATCTGCTGCACGGTGCATGCCGGTACGAGGAGGGCAGCCCTGAGCAGGGTGATGCGTTCACTGGTCCGGAAGAGAGCGGAGAGATCATGCAGTCGTTCGTTCATAGTCCCTGAACTATTGGTTCACGCTCCATGAACAAAATGTTTGCGATCCGTGAACAATGGTTTATTCACGATATTCTGCTTGCGATCATGGGGGAGGGGGTACCCATTCCCCCCAGGTTGGCCGGGAGGGGTTGTGGACGACTCAAGGATCCGGGCCTTACGAGATTTTCCGGCAATCTTTATCCACGCTGTTTTTAAAAGAGAGCGTGTAAGAACTCATTTTGTCCCGTTCACATCACACGCGTTTTTAATTCGGCCAGGCTTATGGTGCCTTCGTCCCGCCGTTCATCCACCATCGCAAGATCGTGGAGATCATCTTTGAGGTGCTGGTACTCGGTGAGCGGGAGGATGACGGCGACCTTGTTTCCTTTCTCATCGGTGATGTATTGTTCAGCGGCGCTCATGGGTGTTCCTTCTTTAGTGTTTGGTTTCCTGTCAGGATATAACCGCTTTTTGTGTAAAGGGGGCAGAATCTGGACTGCATCTGACAGTGCGATCGGAAGGCGGGAGAGGTGGTGATCCTCATATCCCCCTCCCCTTTTGTGCAGTGATCAAATTTCCGAAAATATAAAATGCTGAACTTAAAAGAAAAGATTATGCCCCGGTTAAACACAATTGAAATAAGACATGAAAAAAGCCTTCATAACATACTCACATGAAGATTCCTTATTTGTTGATAGGCTTATAAGAGAACTTGAAACTCCTTCATTAAGCGTAACTCTCGATAAAAGAATACTAACGTCCGGGGACTCGTTAATTAACATTTTTGAGGAGATTGGCAATTCTGATTTTTTATTGCCCATATTATCAAAGAATTCAATTAATTCAAAATGGGTTCAAAAGGAACTTCGAACTGCTATAATTAAAGAAATTGAGGAAGATGATTTCAAAGTAATTCCAATAGTAAAGGAGGGAGAAAATTGGGACTCAATAAAAAAAATGCTCCCTCTTGGGTTAAAAGAAGCACTTCGTGAAAAATTCATTGCAAGATTTGATACTAAAAATTTCGAAGAATGTTTACCCGAAATAATTCACTCCTTGACGCCCGAAGAGGACTTTGCGCAAGTTCATTCAACAATTCAATCATTAAATGCAGATAATCCATTTCGACGAGTTCGAACTGAAAATTTTGAAAGTTTGCAGGTATTAGCAGATTCCTTTGCAAAACCGGAATCAGGACGTTATGATAAAATAATCGAAATTAAGCCAACACGGCTTGAGGGAGGTCGCGGTTCTGGAAAAACAATGATATTGAAATCTATGACCGCTCAAGTCTGCGTTTATAGAATGAAAACAGGATCGTTTAAAGAAACAAAGATTCCCTATTATGGGATATATTGTCGATTAACTCAAGGTTCTTTTGCTACGCAGGCAGGAAATATTCTCGATCATATCTCAGAAGACCAGGCAAGCATCCTATTTTTAACCGAATTCAATTTCCAATTAATCAATTCATTAATTGATGAAATTTCAACATGTTCTGATAGAAATTTATTAGATATATCCAGAAAAATAGAAGAAGAATTGTGTCAACATATTTGTCGACAAATTTATTCTGGGCAGGGAAAGGTGCCTATTAATAATTTTTTGAATTTAAAAGAGGCAATTCAAAACGAGTT
>Ga0181535_10000142_pt1 | contig 106978 bp, 102 predicted proteins | sample PEATcosm2014_Bin_44_FD_119774 | JGI IMG/M metagenome (GOLD analysis project Ga0181535, IMG submission 119774) | Peatland microbial communities from MTU Mesocosm Facility, Houghton, MI, USA - PEATcosm2014_Bin17_30_metaG | ecosystem: Environmental > Terrestrial > Soil > Wetlands > Peat | place... | reverse complement strand
CGATCGCCGAGGCCGCGTGATGCCCGGGGCGGTCCGCACCGCGCTGTGGCGCCCGCCCGCGTTGCAGGCGCCGCTGGTGCTGGTCGCCGACGACGACGAGGTCATCGTCGGCCTGATCAGCTACCGGCTCGAGCACTCCGGTTACCGCGTGATCGCCGCGCTCGACGGCCAGGAGGCCCTGCGCCTCGCGCACGTCGAGCGCCCCGCGCTCGCGGTGATCGACGTGATGATGCCGCGGATCGACGGCTACGAGCTCACCCGCCGCCTGCGCGGCGACGAGGCGACGCGGGCGTTGCCGATCATCCTGCTGACGGCGCAGGCCCAGGCGGCCGACTCGGACCGCGGCTTCGACGCGGGCGCCGACGCCTACGTGGTCAAGCCGTTCAGTCCGGAGGAGTTGCGCGCGCTGGTGGCTGAGCTGCTCGCGCCTACCGATCCGCGTGGCGGCGGCCGGGGCGCCGTACGCTCACGCCAGGCTGTCGCTTAGAGCCTGGCGAGCTTCGGCTGCGACGGCAGCCAGGCGAGCGAGCCGTGTCTCGCCGCCGACCGGCTCACCGCTCTCGCTTGCCTTTTCGAACTGCCGGCAGGCTTGGCCGAGGCGCGTCGCCCCGATCATCGTGGCGCTGCCGCTCAGCAGATGCGCGGCGCGTTTGAGCTCGGCCCTGTCACCGCTGCGGGCCGCGTTCTCGATCGCGCTCACGCGGGCCGGCAGCAGCTCGTCGAAGATCCTGTGGAGGTCCCGTCGCGTCTCCACGCTGAGCGTTTCGCGCCAGCTGGCGATGGTCTGCGCCGACAGCACGTCCTCGACGCGGTCCTCGCCGCGCACCGGGCCGCGACCAACGTCATCCACCTGCGTCGCAGCGCCCGGCCGCGACGGCTGCTCAGAGCGGAGCGGGCTCACGCATGGACGGGTGTCTGCGCCGCGCGCTCGGCGGCCCGCGCCTGGATCGACCGCGCGAGCCACTCGGCGAGCACCTGCGGTGCGACGCCCTTGCGACAGTACGCGGTCGCGCCCGCCAGCAGCAGCTCGCGAACGACGCCGCTCAACTCGTCGCTCGAGAGGACGACGATGGCGGTGGCCGGCGAGACCTTCAGGATTCCTCGGACCGCCGCCAGGCCGCCGCCCGGCATGTCGACGTCGACGATCGCGGCGTCGGGTTGACTGACCGCGGCGAGGTCGATCGCCTGCTCGCTGTCCCCGGCGACGCCGACGACCTCGAAGTCGACGGCGAGGGATGCCCGGAGCGCGGACTGGACCACCGGGTCGTCGTCGGCGATCAGGACTCGCTGACGAGCGGTTTGAGCGACCGGGTCCGGGTCCATGGCGTTCCGTGCTCCTCCTGGCGAAGATGGCCCGCGGGGATCGGGGGGTCCACCACCCATCGGCAGCTCAGCGGGCGCCCTTGAGGTGCCGTGGTCGCGTCCGCGGCTGATCGGCAGCTGGGCGTCGGCGCGAGCGATCAGCTCGGGGGCGCTGTCGTGCGGGCCGAGCTCGGCGAAGCCGATCTTGATCTGACACGGCTCGGGGTCGGCCGCCAGGTCCGTTCGGATTGCGCTGAAGCGCTTGCGCGCCTGCCGCAGCGTCGCGCCGGACAGCACGCACAGGAACTCGTCGCCGCCGTGGCGGACGATCAGGTCATACGTACGCAGGTGACCGCGGATCGCGGCGGCCGTTCGCGCGAGCAGGGCGTCCCCGGCGCCGTGGCCGAGGGTGTCGTTGACGGCCTTCAGGCCGACGACGTCGACATAGGCGAGCGTCAGCAGCCTCCTGGTGGCTCGGGCACGCTCGATCTCGTGTTCGAGGTCCGCCAGGCCGGCCGCACGCGCGCGCGCCCCGGTCAGCTGGTCCGTTTCCGCGTCCGCGAGCGCCTGGAGCAGCTCGGCGCGGTTGAGGCTTGCCTGCCCCCGCCTGCGGGCGCCCGCCGGACCGCGGTCGTTGGCCGCTCGGGCGTCTTCTGGGCCGGACATCTCCTGTGACTATCGGCACGATCCGGCGAGACAGTGAGCAGGACTCGAAGCGGCGGCCGCCCTCACGCCCCGCTGTGGGCGTCGATGAAGGCGAGCGTCCGCGTCCACGCCTCCTCGGATTGGGCCTGGAACTCGGGCTGGTGGCGGTCGAAGAAGCTGTGCGGCGCGCCGGCGAGCGTGACCACCTCGTGCTCGACCCCGGCGGCGGCGAGCGCGGCGTCGAAGGCGTCGTTGTGCTCCGCCGTGATGTGCCCGTCGGCGCCGCCCTGCAGCGCCAGGATCGGCGCCGCCATCCGCGCGGCGGCGTCGATCGGGCCGGGCCGCTCGCCGCGCGGCCCGGGCATGCCGTAGAAGCCGACCGCGCCGGCCAGGCCGTGACCGCCCGCGGCCGCGAGCCACGAGTTGGCGCCGCCGAAGCAGAAGCCGACGGTGAAGATCGCCGTGCGCGAACCGCCGGCGGGCGAGCGCAGGTACGCGACGGCGGCCGCGATGTCGGCCTGCACGCCCTCGGGCGTGGTCGCCATCGTGTGCTCCATCGCCTCGAAGCTCTCGTCGCGCTTGGCGACGCCCGCGGTGCGGCCGAAGTAGTCGATCGCCAGGGCGCCGTAGCCGCGCTCGGCGAAGCGCAGCGCCAGCTCCTCGTAGAAGTGGTAGAGCCCGCGGACGTCCGGCAGGATCACGACACCGACCGCCGAGGGCTCATCGGGCGTGGCGAGAAAGGCGGCGAAGCGGTTGCCGTCGGCTGCCTCCAGCACCAGATCGTCGTGCGAGATCGCGGCGCCTGCGATCACCGGAATGGGCGGCTCGGAATCCAGTTCGTGGCACATCTCGGGCTCCTGTCGTCGGTTCGGGCTGGCGCCCCGCATCGTAGAGCCCGCGGCTCGGCGGCCGCGCTGCGGGCTTTCCCGGGTCGCGTTCGTGCAATTTGCGGATATTTCGCGCGGGCGGGCCCATTTTTCCCCACCCATCGGTCCAGGCTGCTAGATTGCGGCCACACGCCGAATCCACGGTCAGAAGCCGTGGAGCCGGGGAACCAAGTTGTTGGGGCGAATTTCGCGGTGATCCCGCGAGACGCGCTGCTCTTTCAGCGCGAGCCCGTCAGCTAACCCGGCAGGCTTCAGAGAGAGGTATCTGTGCGTCTGCGTCACGCCTGCATCGTGGGGACTGCGTTGCTTGCTTTCGGGGGGGTCGCCTCGGAGGCGCTTGCAGACTCGACGCCCAGCGGGACGGCGGTCGGCGGCGCGACCGCACCGACGAACATCGGCCCGGTCGGAGTGACCGGAGCGACCGGCGCCACGGGTGCGCCCGGCTTCATCGGCGCCGCCACACCCGGCGTCGCGACACCCCCGCTGACGCTCACCGCCCCGCTCGCGCCGATCGTGCTCCCGAAGGGCCAGTCGCCGACCGCCGTCTACAACGGGCCGGTCTACATTGAGACCGCCACCGGCACGCTCGTCCCCTACGCCCCCCAGACCGAGGTCGCGGACGTCAGCGGCGGCACGATCGCCGGCACGCCGTCCGACGGCCTCCCGCACCTGGTGGTGCCGGGCGCGACCGCCGAGATCGTGCACGGGCTCGCCGCCGCCCCCGAGGAGGCTCCAGCCGTTGTGGCGGACATCATCTGGGCCGCGAACAACATCATCGGGCGCCCCTACGTCTACGGCGGCGGCCATCGCTCCTTCCACTCCTTCGGCTACGACTGCTCCGGCACCGTCTCCTTCGCGCTGCACGGCGGCTCGCTGCTGCGCGCACCGCTCGACTCCGGCCAGTTCGAGAGCTGGGGCAAGCCCGGACAGGGCCAGTGGATGACGATCCTCACCAACCCCGGTCACGCCTACCTCGACATCGCCGGCCTGCGCCTGGACACCAGCACCGCGGACGACCCGTCGAACGAGCAGGGCCCCCGCTGGCGGCCGCTGCGCCCGGCGAATCCGGGCTTCATGCTGCGCCACCCGGCCGGGCTGTAGCCGGGGAGGCAGTTTGGAGTCGGCGCATGCGCCGACTCCCGGGAGCGCGCATGCGCGCTCCCGCGGGTGGGTGCATGCACCCACCCGAACAGCTCGATCCTCGCTCAGTCGATCAGGCGCGTGCCGAGCCGCCAGATCGCGAGACGCCACATCACGAGCGCGAACAGCAACAGCACGCCGGCGTGGGCCAGATCGGCGACGCCGAGGCCGCCGAGCGAGGCGTCGCGGACCAGCTGCACGCAGTGGTAGAGCGGGTTGAACTTCGCCGCGACGCGGATCCCGGCGGGTAGCGACGTGATCGGGAAGAACGTTCCGGCGACCAGGAACATCGGCGTCAGCACGGCGCTCGTGACGTAGTTGAAGTTGTCGATCGTCTTCGCGATCGCGGCGAGCAGCACGCCGAAGCCGGCGAAGCCGAAGCCGGTGAGGAAGCCGATCGGCACGACCAGCAGCATGCCGGCGGTCGGGTGCAGGCCGAACACGATCCCCACGACGAGCGGCGCGAGCCCGTAGACGCCGGCGCGCAGGGCGATCCAGAGGATCTCCGCCGTGACCAGCTCCTCGACGTCGACGGGGGCGGCGAGCAGGGCGTCGTAGGTGCGCTGGAAGCGCCAGCGCACGAACGTGTTGAACATGCCGGGGAAGGCGGAGGAGAAGAGCACGGCGGTCGCCACAACCCCGGTCGCCACGTAGTCGAGGTAGCTGAAATGGCCGACCCTGTGGACCAGCGCGCCGATGCCGGCGGCGAAGGCGAGCAGATAGATCGTCGGCTGCACGATCGAGGAGAAGGTCGTGGCCTTCCAGTAGCGGCCGAAGAGGACGACGTCGCGCGTCATCACGCCGGCCAGCGCGGCCGGCTCGAGGCGGCGCACGCGGCGCACCTCTACGGGAGCGCTCTCGCCGGCGCTCACTCGATCTCCTCCCCGGTCAGCGCGACGAACGCGTCCTCCAGGTTCGCCGGGCGCGAGGTGCCGTCCGGAACCTCCTCGCCGAGCGTCTCGGCGCGCATGATCGCGACCGCAGGTCCGCTGCGGCGGCTGCTCCAGCCGCGCTGCGCGGCGAGCTCGCTGACCTGCGTGAGCCGCTCCGGCGTGCCGTAGACCTCGACGACGCGCTCGCCGGCGTGCGCGCGGACCAGCTCCGCCGGTGTGCCCTGGGCGATGACGCGGCCGGCCGACATCACCGCGACGACGTCGGCGAGGCGCTCGGCCTCCTCGATGTAGTGCGTCGACATCAGCATCGTCACGCCCTCGCTGCGCAGGCCGTCGATCAGCGACCACAGCTCCTGGCGGATCTGCGGGTCGAGGCCGACCGTCGGCTCGTCCAGCAGCACCAGCCGCGGCCGGTGGATCAGCCCGCGCGCGACCAGCAGCCGGCGGCGCATCCCGCCGGACAGGTCCGAGACCCTGGTGTCGGCGCGGGCGCCGAGGTTGGCGATCTGCAGCGCCCGAGCGACCGCCGCGTGGCGCTCGTGACGCGCGACTCGGTAAAGCCGCGCGAACACGCTGAGGATCTGGCGGCAGGTCAGCTCGATGTCGAGGTTGTCGAGCTGCGGCACGACGCCCATCTGCATCCGCGCCTGCTTGGACTGGGCGGGAAGCGGATAGCCGAGCACGCTGATCTCGCCGGCGTCGGCGAGGCTCTGCGCGGTCAGCAGCCGCATCGTCGTCGACTTGCCCGCGCCGTTGGGGCCGAGCAGGCCGAAGCACACGCCGGCCGCCACCTCCAGGTCGAGGCCGTTGACCGCCGTGATCTCGCCGTAGCGCTTGTGGGCGCCGCGGATCGCTATCGCCGGCGGCTGCACGCCCGCGGAGGATACGGAACGCCGGGCGTGCGCGGGGGGCGAGGGAGCCCGGTGGGTCTTCTCGGAACGTTGAACGGGAAGCGGCGAGTGGCTGGGGTCGGCTGGCCAGGACGCACCCTCTGGGCACAGGCAGGGAGCAGGCAAGGCTGGTTGCCTTGCCGCGACGGAGGACGCCGCCAGACGGCATCCAGACGCCGTCGTAACCGGTGGAACGTTCCGAGAAGGCCCACAGCCCGGTAGGCTGGTGGCGCCGATGGACGACGACACGCTGATGACGGCCGCCGACCACGAGGCGCTGAGCGCCGAGCTGGCCGCGCTCGAGGGCGACGGCCGCCGCGCGATGGCGGCGCGGATCAAGACGGCGCGCGAGTGGGGGGATCTGAAGGAGAACTCCGAGTACCACGACGCCAAGAACGATCAGGCGCACCTCGAGACCAAGATCAAGCAGCTGCGCGAGCGGCTCTCCCGGGCGAAGGTCGTCGAGGGCGGCGGCGGCGACGGCGGCGTGATCGGCTTCGGCTCGACCGTCGTGGTCCGCGACGAGGAGGGACGCGAGCAGCGCTTCGAGATCGTCAGCTCGCAGACCGCGGCGCCGGCGCAGGGAAAGATCTCGATCGAGTCGCCCGTCGCGCGCGGGCTGCTCGGGCTCGCGGTCGGTGAGCACGCGCAGATCACGCTGCCGCGCGGCACGCGCCGCTACACCGTGATCAGCGTCGCCTGACCGCGAGCGTGTAGGCGACCCACTCCGAGCGCTCCGCGTCGAAGCGGTCGTAGAGCGCTTGGGCGCGGGCGTTGTCCGGCGCCGTCTCCCACTCCATGACCGTCACGCCGTGCGCGTCGCATTCGGCTTCGCAGGCCTCGATCAGCGCCGCCCCGACCCCGCTGCTCCGGGCGCCCGGGTCGACGTAGAGGTCGTTCATCACGCCGATCGCGCCCGCGGTCAGCGTCGAGAAGCTCCAGTAGAGCGTGGCGAAGCCGACCGCGGCGGCGTCCGCGTCGTCGGCGCGCGCGATCAGCTGCACGCCGGCGGTGTCGGGGTTCGCGAGCAGGTTCAGCGAGAGCGCGCGCAGCGCCGCGTCACTCGGAGCGACCTCGTAGAAGTCGCAGTAGCCGCGCATCAGCGGCAGCAGGTCGTCCAGGTCGCCGCGCGTTACGCGCGTGATCACGGCGCGGTGTGCGCGAGGTGCTCTTCGAGGATCTTCGGGTCGGCGGTCTGAGGTTTGCGCTTGAAGAAGTCCGGCATGAAGATCCATTGCGCCGCCAGGAAGACGAGGCCGAGCAGCAGGCCGCCGATGCCGATCACGATCGGCACCTGAATGCCGAGGATCGGCGGTGAGTAGTTGTAACCCGGCGTGCTGACGGTGATGTACGACTTCACGAAGATGTAGGCCATGCCGCCGAACCCCGCGAACGGCACGATGCCGACCAGCAGTGCGCGGTGCCAGCTCTTGAACAGCTCGCGACGGAAATAGATTGCGCACGCGAGGCCGGTGAAGCCGTAATAGAAGAGGATCGCGAAGCCGAGGCCTGTGATCGAGTCCCCGAGGATGTGCGCCGGCGAGGACGTGAGCAGTAGGCCGACGGTCCAGACGATCGAGACGCCCCCCATCGCGAGTGTCGACACACTCGGCGTCTGGAAGCGGGGGTGCACGCGCGCAAAGGCCTTCGGCAGCGCACCCCAGTTCGCCATCGAGATCGTCGTGCGCGCGGTCGGCAGGATCGTCGTCTGCGTCGACGCCGAGGCTGACGTCAGGACCGAGAAGAGCAGGAATTTCTGCAGGACACCGGATCCGAACACCCTGGTGCCGAGCGGACTGAGGATGTCGTTGGCGTTGGCGCCGAGGAACTTCGTCCCGGCGTCAGCCTGTGCAGCGGTCGCGACCAGCAGATAGATCAGCACAAGCAGGACCGTCGAGAGCACAGCCGCGCGCCCCGGTCCCTCGGCCGGGTTCTCCGATTCCTCGTTCACAGCGACGCCGGAGTCCCAGCCCCAGTAGATGAAGATCCCGAGCAGGATGCCGCCGACCAATGAGGTGCCGCTGAGCGCGAATGGGTTGAACCATCCGAACTCCGGCTTGATCGCGTTGTGCAGGCCGCCCTGGTAGACGTTGACCAGTGCGACAACAGAGAAGATCGCGAGGATCAGGCACTCGGTGGAGAGCAGCAGCGCCTGAATGCGCGCTGAGAGCTCGATGCCGCGGTAGCAGATCCACGTCATCAGCACGATCCAGACGACGGAGCCGATGATGATCGCCGGCGTCGAGGTGGAGGCGGAGTTCCAGCCGACCAGCTCGAACGTGTAGACGGACGCGATGTCCGAAAGCGAAGCCATCACGATCACGTCCGCCAGGACGATCGCCCAGCCGTTGATCCAACCCATCTGGGGGCCCATCGCGCGCGTCGTCCAGGCGAAGGTGGTGCCCGCGTCGGGGTCGGCGAGGTTCAGGTAGCGGTAGGCCGCCGAAATGAAGAGGATCGGCACGAAGGAGACGAGCAGAACGGCCGGCGCGTGCACGCCGATGCCGCCGACCAGGGCGACGAACCCGAGTGTGGTCGCGAGGCTGTACGCGGGCGCGGTCGAGGCGACCGCGATCACGAGGTTGGACATGTAGCCGATCGCGCCGGCCTTCAGTCCCTTCTCGCCCGGGGCGCTCGTGTCCCTCGGCGTCGCTGACGGAGCCGGTATCGCTGCGCTTTCCAACCTGAGCCTCCCTCGGATGGTGCGGAAGCGCAAACCTAGAGCGGCGGTGGGCCCGCTGCAATGTGCGGATGTGACCAAAGATCCGGTCGCGGTTGTCCATGATGTACATACCGCGACGGGTTCATCGTCCGTTCTGCCGCTTGCGGAGCACCTGAGGGGGCGCTAGCGTGGACGAACCGGAGTAATATCCACTGGGAACGGAGAGGTTTCGATGGTGAACAGGGCGGTCGTCCACGGCGGTCCATACTCGGCTGCGGCGCTCTCGGAGCAGGCGCGCCGGCACCTCTGGATGCATTTCACGCGAATCGGCGACGACCCGCGCGCGCCGCTGCCGATCATCGTCTCAGGCGAGGGCTGCTACGTCTACGACGCCGACGGCAAGCGCTATCTCGACGGGCTCTCGGCGCTCTACTGCGTGAACGCCGGTCACGGCCGGCCGGAGTTCGGCGAGGCCGCGGCGGCGCAGATGCGCGAGCTGGATTTCTTCACGACCTGGAGCTATGCGCACCCGCGCGCGATCGAGCTGGCCACGCGGATCGCCGAGCTTGCCCCGGGGGACCTCAACCGCGTCTTCTTCACCTCGGGCGGCTCGGAGGCGGTCGAGTCGGCGATCAAGCTCTCGCGCGCCTACCACCGGCTGACCGGCAACGGGCAGAAGTCGAAGGTGATCGCGCGCGAGGTCGCCTACCACGGCACCTCGCTCGGCGCGCTCTCGGTCACCGGCATCACCTCGATCCGCAGCCAGTTCGAGCCGCTCGCCCCGGGCGGCTGCCACGTGCCGAACACCGACTCCTACCGCTGGCCGGCCGACCGCGACCCGCTCTGGGCGGCGGAGCAGATCGCCGCGCGGATCGAGTTCGAGGGTCCCGAGACGGTCGCCGCGGTGATCCTCGAGCCGGTCCAGAACGGCGGCGGTTGCATCCCGCCGCAGGAGGGCTACTTCCAGCGCGTGCGCGAGATCTGCGACGAGCACGACGTGCTGCTGATCTCCGACGAGGTGATCTGCTCGTGGGGGCGCCTCGGCCACTGGTTCGGCTCGGAGCGCTACGGCTACGTGCCCGACATCATCACCACCGCGAAGGGCCTGACCTCGGCGAACGTCCCGATGGGCGCGATGATCGCCTCCGACCGTCTCGCCGAGCCGTTCCTGGGCCACGGCCAGATGTTCGCCCACGGCTTCACCTTCGGCGGCCATCCGGTTGCCGCGGCCGTCGCGCTGGCGAACATCGAGATCCTCGAGCGCGAGGATCTCTGCGGCCACGTGCTCGCCAAGGAGGGGGAGTTCCGCGCGATGCTCGAGGGGCTGCGCGACATCCCGATCGTCGGCGACGTGCGCGGCGCCGGCTTCTTCCAGGCGATCGAGCTGGTCAAGGACCGCGAGACCAAGGAGACCTTCGGTCACGTCGAGGCCGAGCATCTGCTCTACGGCTTCCTCTCCGGCGCGCTCTACGAGCACGGCCTGATCTGCCGCACCGACGACCGCGGCGACCCTGTCGTGCAGCTTGCGCCGCCGCTGATCTGCGACAGCGAGCAGTTCGAGGAGATCGGCGCGATCCTGCGCACCGTCCTTAGCGAGGCGAGCGAGCGGTCCTGGTGAACGCCTCGCGATGCTGAGCGTCAAGGATCTGGTCGGCGCACTCGAGCTGGAGCTCGTCGCCGGCGAGCGCGCCGCCGGCGCGCCGATCCGCTGGGTGCACGTCTCCGAGCTGGAGGACCCCGCGCCGTGGCTTTCGGGCGGCGAGCTGCTGCTCAGCACCGGCATGCTCCTACTCGACGAGGAGGCGCAGCGCGCCTACATCGGCCGGCTCGCCGGCCACCACCTCGCGGGGCTCGGCTTCGGCCTCGGCTTCGCCCACACGACGCTGCCGGCGGCGCTCGTCGACGAGGCACGCGAGCTCGAGTTCCCGCTGTTCGGCGTGCCCTACGAGATGCCGTTCATCGCGATCACCGAGCGCGCCTTCACCAGCCTGGTCAACGAGCAGCTCGACGTGCTCCAGCGCGCCGTCTCGATCCAGCGGCGCATGGAGCGCCTGGTGCTCGACCAGCGCAGCCTCGCCGAGGTCGTGCGCGGCCTGGCGAACTCGATCGGGGCGACCGTGATGGTGCTCGACGGCGCCGGGCGCACGCTCGCCGCCCACGCCTTCCGCCGCGAGCTCGACGGCACGCTGGTCGCGGCGATCCGCTCCGAGATCGCCGCCCGCGCCGGCGTCAGCTCGCCGCGCGGGTTCGTGCCCCAGAACTCCGAGCTGGCGGGACGCGCGATCGCGCTGCCGGTGCCGAGCGGCGCGCACGGCGTCGCCACCTCCTGGCTCGTCGCCGTGCCCGAGAGCGACAGCGTCGCGGACTTCGAGCGCTTCCTCGCGCATCACGCCGTGATGGTCGTGGCGCTCGCGCAGATGCGCGAACGGGTCGTCGCGGAGACCGAGCGCCGCCTCGCCGGCGATGTCCTCGGGCTCGTGCTGAGCGGGAGGATCGAGGGGGAGGAGGCGGCGGTGCGGCTGGCGCCGTTCGAGATCTCCGGCGATGCCGCCGTGCTGGTGATGGGCGTGGAGGAGCCGGAGGCGCTCGAGGACGAGCTCTCGCGGATCCTCGGCGATCTCGGCGTCCACTCGCTCGTCGCCACCGTGGCGACCGCTCGCCGGCGCCTGCTGTGCGCCGTGCTCGCCGGCGTGCAGAGCCCGCTCGAGGTCGCCACCGCCGCGCGCGAGCTGCTTGCGGGCGAGGGGCGCACGGTCCGGGCGGCGGTCAGCCACAACGCGCCGCTCGCGACGCTGCGCCGCAGCTTCCACGAGGCGCGCTGCGCGCTCGAGGTCGGCGCGCTGGCGAACGGCTCGACGCCGGCGGTCGCCTCGGCCGACGATCTCGGCGCCTACCGGCTGTTGCTCTCGCTCCAGGACGACGATGGCCTGCGGCAGTACTGCGACGACGTGCTCGGCCCGATCGAGCGCTCGCGCACCGGTCACGGCGACGAGCTGCTGCGCTCGCTCGAGGCTTTCCTCGAGCACAACGGCAGCTGGGAGGCGGCGGCGCGCGCGCTCTTCTGCCACCGCCACACGCTGCGTTACCGCATGTCGCGGATCGAGGAGCTGACGGGCCGCCGGCTCGACCGCGTCGAGAACCGGATCGAGTTCTGGCTGGCGCTGCGCGGACGTGAGCTGCTCGGCGGCGCGGGCGGGGGTGGCAGGTGAGCGCTCATCAGGCGCCGCGGCGACGGCGCCGAACACATCCAAATCGAGGAGGACGGTCGTGAAGGTCGGGATCCCGAGTGAGACGAAGCCGGACGAGTACCGCGTATCGATGACGCCGGCCGGCGTGCGTGAGCTGACCGAGCGCGGGCACGAGGTCGCGGTGCAGCAGGGCGCGGGCGACGCCAGCGGCTTCAGCGACGCTGAGTACGGCGCCCAGGGGGCGACGATCGCCGCCGACGCCGACGCCGTCTTCGCCGGCGCCGAGATGATCGTCAAGGTCAAGGAGCCGCTCCCTCCGGAGGTGGTGCGCCTGCGTTCCGGCCAGATCCTCTTCACCTACCTGCATCTGGCGCCCGCGCCCGAGCTGACGCGCGCGCTCTGCGCCTCGGGCGCCACCGCGATCGCCTACGAGACCGTCGAGGACCGCCACGGTCGCCTGCCGCTGCTCGCGCCGATGTCGGAGATCGCCGGACGGCTGGCGACGCAGGCCGGCGCGTTCATGCTGACCAAGCCGCTGGGCGGCCGCGGCGTGCTGCTCGGCGGCGTCCCCGGCGTCGCGGCGGCGAACGTGATGATCATCGGCGGCGGCAGCGTCGGCGCAAGTGCGGCCGCGGTGGCGATCGGGATGGGCGCCGACGTGTTCATCTTCGACGTCTCCGTCGATCGCCTGCGCGAGCTCGAGGCCGTCTTCGGCGGCCGCTGCTCGACCGTCTACTCCTCGACGCTGGCGATCGAGGAGATGCTGCCGCGCACCGATCTGGTGATCGGCGCGGTGCTCGTCGTGGGCGACCGCGCCCCGTTCGTGATCCGCAAGCGCCAGCTGGCGCTGATGCGGCCCGGCGCCGTGATGGTCGACGTCGCGATCGACCAGGGAGGCTGCTTCGAGACCTCCCGGCCGACGACGCATCACGATCCGACCTTCGAGGTCGACGGCATCGTCCACTACTGCGTCACGAACATGCCCGGGTCGGTGCCGGTGACCTCGACGAACGCGCTGGCGAACTCGACGCTGCCCTACGTCCTGGCGCTGGCCGGGCAGGGGGTCGCGGGCGCGATCGCCGCCGACCCCGGGCTGCGGCTCGGCGTCAACGTGGCGGGTGGCGTGCCGACCCACCCGGCGGTCGCGCGCAGCGTCGGCGAAGATTGTGTCGATGTCGAGACGGCGCTCGCCGCGGTCGTCAGCTGAGGGCGAGGGGTTTCCAACAACGAGGAGGAGTTGCGATGCGCACGCTTGAGAACTTCATCGACGGCGCCTTCCGGGCGCCACTCGACGGCGCCACCGAGCCGGTGCTCAACCCGGCCACCGGCGAGGAGATCGCGCAGGCGCCGCTGTCGGGTGCGGCTGACATCGACCTCGCCGTCGCGGCGGCGCGAGCGGCCTTCGAAGCCTGGTCGCAGACGACGCCGGCGGAGCGCGCGAGCGCGCTGCTGGCGCTCGCCGACAGCGTCGAGGAGCACGCCGAGGAGCTCGCGCGCGAGGAGGCGATCAACGCCGGCAAGCCTTACGCCAACGTGCTCTCGGACGAGATCCCGGTGATGGCCGACAACCTGCGCTTCTTCGCCGGCGCCGCGCGCTGCATGGAGGGCAAGGCGGCCGGCGAGTACATGGCCGGCCACACCTCGATCATCCGCCGCGAGCCGGTCGGCGTGATCGGCCAGATCGCCCCCTGGAACTACCCGATGATGATGGCGGTCTGGAAGATCGGCCCGGCGCTCGCGACCGGCAACACGATCGTGCTGAAGCCCGCCGAGACGACGCCCGTCACGACGTTGCGCCTCGCCGAGCTGGCCGCCGAGCACCTCCCGGCGGGGGTGCTGAACGTGGTCTGCGGCCACGGCGACCCGGCCGGGCAGGCGCTCGTCGAGCATCCCGAGGTCGACATGGTCTCGCTGACCGGCTCGGTCGACACCGGCAAGCGGATCGCCGCCAGCGCCGCCGCGACGCTCAAGCGGGTGCACCTCGAGCTGGGCGGCAAGGCGCCCGTGATCGTCTTCGACGACGTCGACCTGGAGAGCGCGCTCGAGACGATCGCCGGCACCGGCTACTACAACGCCGGCCAGGACTGCACCGCGGCGACACGCGTGCTGGCGAGCGCAAAGGTCTACGACGACGTCGTGTCCGGCTTGGTCGCGCAGGCCTCGGGTCTGGTGCTCGGCGACACGCTCGCCGACTCGACGACGCTCGGGCCGCTGAACTCGGAGCGCCAGCGCGCCCGCGTCGAGGGCCTGCTGGAGCGCCGCCCGTCGCGCGCCGAACTGGTCACCGGGGGAGTGGAGCCCGACGGTCCCGGCTTCTTCCTGGAGCCCGCGGTCGTGGCCGGTCTGCAGCAGGACGACGAGCTGATCCAGCGCGAGATCTTCGGGCCGGTGATCACCGTCCAGCGCTTCAGCGACGAGGCGGAGGCGATCGCCTGGGGCAACGGCACGCCATACGGCCTGGCCTCCTCGGTCTGGACGCGCGACGTCAGCCGCGCCCTGCGCGTCGCCAAGGCGCTGCGCTTCGGCTGCGTGTGGATCAACGACCACATCCCGCTGGTCAGCGAGATGCCGCACGGCGGCTTCAAGCAGTCCGGCTACGGCAAGGACCTCTCGATGTACGCGCTCGAGGACTACACGGTGGTCAAGCACGTGATGGCGAACATCGAGTTCTAGGGGGTCTGCAAAAGCCCGCTCTGAAGAGGGGCGCTTCGCGCCCTCGAGGATCTCGTCCGGGGTCAGAGCGCCGGCAGCACGCTGGGCGTCGGCGTGCGCAGGGCGTCGGCCAGCAGCGTCAGGTAGCGCTCCCAGCTCGGCCGCGCCGCGGTCTGCGCGGTTCCCCACGCCGTCGTCCCGACCATGCGGACGAGGACGTGCAGCTCGCTCGGCACCAGGTCGGAGCGCACCTGGCCGGCGGCCTGGGCGCGGGCCAGCAGCAGCCCGAGCGGCTCGAACACGCGCTGGCCCAGCTCGCGCTTGAACTGGCTGAGCTCGCCGGCCTGCGCCAGCAGCTGCACGAAGTCCATGTTGCGCGCCTGCGCCTCGAGCAGCGCGCGCATGCCGGCCAGCAGCCCCTCCCAGGCGTCGGCGGCGGCGGCGGCCGCGGCGAGCGGTGCCTCCAGCTCACTCAGGCGCGCTTCGAGAATCGCCCGCAGCAGCTCCTGCTTGTTCGGGAAGCGGCGGTAGAGCGTCGCCGCGCCGACCCCGGCGCGCCGCGCGATCTCCTCCATCGAGACCTCGAGGCCACACTCCGCGAAGGCGTCGCCGGCGGCGGCGACGATGCGGTCGTGGTTGCGCTGCGCGTCCACGCGAAGCGCTCGCTGCGGTGTCGGGGTTGTGGTCATCGTGTGAAGCGCTCGAGCAAAGTGGAGTCAACGCTATCACTTGTGCTAGGGTCCGGCGCGGAAAAATTTCGAACGGAGGTTGGCCCAGATGAGAGCGCTTGCGAGATGGTGCATCGCCCACCGGAGGATCGTCGTCGTGGGGTGGGTGGTCGCGCTGATCGCCGCGAACGTGATCGGGCACGCCGTCGGCTCGAGTTACAACAGCAACTACAAGGGGCCCAGCAGCGCGGGCTCGCAGCAGGCGCTCAACCTGCTGAGCAGGTACTTCCCGACGCACAAGGGCGACTCCGCGTCGATCGTGTTCGAGTCCCGCGCGCCGATCGTCTCCGCGGCCGTGCGCTCGCAGGTCGATACCCTGCTCGCCAAGGTCGCGACGGAGCCGCACATCGCGACCGTGGTGGGGCCCTACACCGGCGCGCACGCGATTTCGGCTGACGGGCACATCGCCTACGCGACCGTGCTCTTCGACGAGCGCTCCTTCGCGCTTCCGACCTCCGCGATCAACCGCGTGATCCACACCGCCGAGGCGGCCAGGACGCCGGCGTTGCAGATCCAGCTCGGGGGCTCGCCGATCGAGCAGGTCGAGCCGCCCAAGACGGGCCCGGCGACGGTGATCGGGATCCTCGCGGCGATGATCATCCTGCTGATCACCTTCGGCACCGCCGTCGCCGCCGGCCTGCCGCTGCTCGCCGCGCTGCTCGCGCTCGGCACGGCGATCGGCCTGATCGCGCTGCTCACGCACGTGATCGACGTCGTCAACTTCACACCGGAGCTGGCCGCGATGATCGGGCTCGGCGTCGGCATCGACTACGCGCTGTTCGTGGTCACGCGCTACCGCGCCGGCCTCGACGCCGGCATCGAGCCCGACGACGCGATCGTCACGGCGATGGACACCTCCGGCCGGGCCGTCCTCTTCGCCGGCGTGACCGTCGTGATCGCGATGCTCGGGCAGCTGCTGGTCGGCGTCAGCTTCCTGCGCGGCCCCGCCGTCGCATCATCGCTGACGGTGCTGCTGACGATGTGCGCCGCGTTGACGCTGCTGCCCGCCGTGCTCTCGAAACTCGGCCGCGGAATCGACCGCGGCGATCCGTTCGGGCTGCGCCGGCGGGCCAAGCGCGGGCCCGGCTTCTGGGAGCGCTGGGCGGCCCTGATCGAGCGCCGCCCGCTGATCGCCGCCTTCCTCTCGCTGGCGATCCTGCTCACGCTCGCGTCGCCGATCCTGGCGCTGCGGCTCGGCTCGGCCGACGCCGGGACGGACGCCAAGAGCACGACCACGCGGCAGGCCTACGACCTGCTCGCAAAGGGCTTCGGGCCCGGCTTCAACGGCCCGATGCAGGTCGTCGCGAAGCTGCCGTCAGCCGGCGACACGGGCGCGGCGAACACGCTGCGCGCCGGCTTCGTCGGCCTGCCCGACGTCGCCGCGGTCGCCCCCGCCATCTACAGCCCCAACGGGCGCCTCGCGGTGATCAACGTGTTCCCGAGGACCTCGCCGCAGGCCGCGGCGACCACGACGCTGCTCAACCGACTGCGCGACAACGTGATACCGCCACTCGAGCACACCACCAGGGCCGCCGTTTACGTCGGCGGCACGACGGCGCTGTTCGCCGACTTCAGCAGCCTGCTCGCGAGCAAGCTGCCGCTGTTCATCGGCGCCGTGGTGCTGATCTCGGCGCTGCTGCTGCTCGTCGTCTTCCGCTCGGTGTTCGTCGCCGTCAAGGCGATCGCGATGAACCTGCTGACCGTCGCCGCGGCCTTCGGCGTGCTCGTCGCCGTCTTCCAGTGGGGTTGGCTCGGCAGCCTGATCGGGATCTCCACGACGGCGCCGATCGCGGCGTTCCTGCCCGTGATGGTGTTCGCCGTCGTGTTCGGCCTGTCGATGGACTACGAGGTCTTCCTGATGTCGCGAATGCACGAGGAGTGGGAGCGCACGGGCGATGCCGCGTATGCGATGCGCCACGGGCTCGCCTCGACCGGCCGCGTGATCACCGCGGCGGCGGCGATCATGGTCTGCGTGTTCGCCTCGTTCATCCTCGGCGACAGCCTGACGATCAAGCTGTTCGGACTCGGGCTCGCCTCGGCGGTGTTCCTCGACGCGTTCCTGATCCGCACCGTGCTGGTGCCGGCACTGATGGCGCTGATGGGTCCGCGCGCGTGGTGGCTGCCGCGCCGGCTCGAGCACAGGCTGCCGCGTGTGAACGTCGACCCCGCGCTGCACGAACCGGCGCCCAAGCCGGCGTAGAGGGCCGGAGGCGGCGCGGCGCTAGCGCGTCGAGTAGATGACCAGCGAGCCGGTCAGCAGGTGGTCGTTGTCGTCACCGGTCGGTTCGATCACGTGACCGTCGACGACGATCGGGCTGTTCCAGTGCCCTGAGGCGGCCGCGAGCGTCGTGATCAGCTGGCCGCTGGCGGGCTCGTAGACGGCGATCCCGCCGCCCGAGGGGTTGTAGACGTAAAGCAGCCCACCCGCGAGCACCGGGCTGGTCCCCGGCGTCGAGTTGCTCCACAGCGCGTCCATGCGCCGGCCCGAGACGCGGTAGGCGCTCGTGCCGCCGCCGTCGGCCACGAACACGAGCTTGTGCCACACCGCCGGCGCCGTGAAGACCTGCTGGCCGCCGGGGCTCGGCAGTGTCTGCAGCTCGCCGCCGGTGTGCGGGGGCGTACCCGGGGGGCTGCCGTCGAGCGCCGCGAGGTTCAGCACGCGCTGGAGGCCGTCCTTGCCGGCGATCCACGCCAGGTCGCCGGGCAGCAGCGCGGGCGAGCCCGAGCCCAGGTCGAGATCGCCGGTGTTGAGCTGCGCCTGATCGGTCGGCGTGTAGGCCTGGCGGAAGCGCAGGCCGGGCAGCGTCAGTTCGATCACGCTGTCGCCGAAGTTGGTGCTGCCGTTGTAGGGCGCGTTGCCGGTCGCGATCAGCACGCGCGTGGCGCCCCGCTCGACAACCGGACCGCTGCGCGAGAGGATCGCCGAATCGCTCGCGGAGCACGTCGCCGGGTTGATGATCGTCGCTCGGTTCGAGCACAGCGTGTTGAAGACGTGCTCGATGCGGCCGCGCACCAGCGAGATCGCCACGATATGGCCGACGTAGGGCGGTGCATCCCCGTCGTAGCCGCCGGTGGATGCGAGCAGGACGCCGTCGGCGATGTTCAGTGAGGCGGTCAGCTTCTCCCGCTGGGGCGACGGCGTGATCCGCACCGGCCAGCCGGGCTGCTCGCGGCCGTTCGCGAGCGAGAGCTTGTGCACGAGCCCGTCGGGCGAGGTCGCGTACACGTAGGCGTGCGAGGCGTCGACGATCGGGCTCGCGGTGGTGATCTGCGCGCTGCCCCGCCACGTGGCGATCCCGGGCGGCGTGAAGCGCCAGAGGATCCGCCCGCTGCCGGCGTCGACCGCGACCGTGATGCCGTAGTCGGTGGTGAGCACCGCGACGTTGTGGGGCGCCCCGTCCACGTACGCCCCGTGCACGTAGATCGCCGAGTTGTCTGCCGTGCCGGGCAGCGCGACGATGCGCTGACGCAGGCTGCCGACGTTTGCCGCCGTGATGCCGGTCGGGTGGTCGGTCGCGTCGGTGCGCTGCGGGTTCAGGCCGAACTCCGGCCAGTCCGTCAGGCGCGGCGCGGACGCGACCGAGGCGCGGCTCGATGCGAGCGCGTAGCCGCTGGCGGCGAGCGCCGCGAGGGCACAGCTGAGCGCGACGATCAGGCCCACGCGGCGCGGCACCGTCACAGCGTAGAGCTCAGCGCGGGCCGGTGGGGGGGATCGTCAGCGAAATCGTACTTCCGTTTACGGTGCCGACGATCGGGACCAGCACCGCTGCGCTGGCGCCCGCCGCGAGCGCGGCGACGACGCCGCGGCCGGCCCCGACCACGTGTCCGTCGCGCAGCGCGACGGCGTAGACGGGCAGCTCGCTCTGCGCGACGGTCGAGCGGTTCTCGACGGTGACGCTGACGTGCGGTCCGGGGAAGCTGTCGCTCGCGCTGACGTCCCTGGTCGCGATCGCCGGCACGCTGGCGGGGGCGCTCGCCTTCGCGGCGCCGACCGCGACCGTGACGGTCTTGGGCACGCCGCCCGAGGCGAGCAGATCGTTATCCACCCACCAGGCGGTGGCGTGCGCGGGCAGCATCGCGAGCTGCTGGAGCGCGGGTTCGATCCCCTTCGTGTCGTTGCGATAGACGGAGCGTCCGCTCGCGTCGAGAACGTTGAGGAGGACCGGGAAGTCGGCCTGCGCCTGCGAGCCGTGATTGGTGAGCTCCACCGCGACCGCGGTCTCGCCACCGGACGCAACCAGGGCCGTCGCACCGACCCGCACCTCGCGGTTGACGGCGCCCAGCGTCGTCGTGCCGGCGATCGCGCTCTGGTGGCCGAGCCGGCGGCCGATCTTGGCGCTCAGCTCCTGGGTGGTTTCGCAACCGCTGACGCCGATCGCGATCGTCGCGGCCGCCGCGAGCGCCGCGGCTGCGCGGATCATCCGAAGGCGCCGGCGATGTACTCGCGCGTGCGCTCCTCGCGCGGCGCTTCGAACAGCTGGTGCGCGTCGCCGAGCTCGACGAGATCGCCGAGGTACATGAACGCGACCCGGTCGGCGACGCGGCGTGCCTGCTGCAGGTTGTGGGTGACGATCACCACCGCCAGGTCGCTGCGGAGCTGGAGGATCAGCTCCTCGATCACGGCCGTCGAGCGGGGGTCGAGCGCCGAGCAGGGCTCGTCCATCAGCAGGATCTCCGGATTGTTGGCGATCGCCCGCGCGATGCACAGCCGCTGCTGCTGGCCGCCGGAGAGCCGCAGGGCCGGGCGGTCGAGGTTGTTGCGAACCTCCTCGTAGAGGCCCGCGCGCTGGAGCGCATGCTTGACCAGCGGCTCGAGCTCGCGCCGCCGCGGGCGCCGGCGCGACTGTTCGCGCAGCGCGAAGGCGACGTTGTCGAAGATCGACATCGGGAACGGGTTCGGCTGCTGGAAGACCATCGAGACCCGCGTGCGCAGCTTGGTGTCCTCGAGCTCGTGGATGTCGTCGCCGTCGAGCGTGATCGTGCCGCTGTGGGTGGCGTTCGGCGTCAGCTCCGTGAGCCGGTTCAGCGTCCGCAGCAGCGTCGTCTTGCCGCAGCCCGACGGGCCGATCAGGGCGAGCACCTCGCCCTTGTGGATCGACAGCGATGCCCCGTTGACCGCCGGGACGCCGTCGTAGTAGACGCTGATGTCGCGCAGCTGCATCCGCTCCGGGCCGGTGAGCGGGCTGACCGCGCGTAGGGGGGGCGGTGTCATGGCGTCGAGCTGTGGGCGCTGAAAGTCCAGCTGCTTGATCGACATTGTGCCATTCTCGCGCACTTCGTCCTCCGGCGCAAGCGCGGCGGGCGCGCGGAGCTCCGGTCTGTCGTCGCTCATCGAGCCATCCGCCCGGCGTTCAGCGCAGCGCCCGCGCCGATGCGCGAGACGCGCCCGACGATCCAGTTCAGTCCGAGCACGATCAGCAGCAGCACGAAGGCCGCCGCATAGGCCTTCTGCGGAGCGTTGCCCTCGCCGGCCGGCGAGTTGAAGAAGATGTAGCTGGTCAGCGTCGACCCGGTGCCGCGCAGGAAGCCGAGCAGCGGGACGCTGTTCTGCGGGCTGTTCTGGAGCGTCGCCCCGAGCAGCAGGACGATGATCGCGGTGCTGCCGACGATCCGCCCGAGGCCGAGCGTGGCGCCCGTCGCGATGTCGGGGCGCAGGCTGGGCAGCAGCACGCTGCGGATCGTCGCGGCGCGGGTCTTGCCGAGCGCGAACGAGGCCTCGCGCTGCTGGCGCGGGATCGCGCGCAGGCCGTTGCGGGTCGCGGTGTAGGTCAGCGGCAGCGCGAGCAGCGACATCATGATCCCGGCCGCCAGGAAGGAGCGCCCGTACACGCCACCGCCGCTGGCGCGGAACGAGAAGGGCGCCAGGATGCCGAGCTGGAAGAAGGCGAGCCCGAAGATCGCGATCACGATGTCGGGCGTCCCGGCGACCATTTCGATGCTCGTTTCGACCACCGCCGCGAGCCAGTGAGGCCGGCCGTACTCGACGACCCAGACCGCCGTCAGCACGGCGAGTGGCGTCGCGATCAGCGTTCCCAGCACCGCCATCGTCAGCGTTCCGATCAACGGGTCGAGGAAGCCGCCGGAATGCGCCTGGTCGACGGCTGCGCTCGGACTCGTGACGAGCAGCTTCGGATCGAGGTATCGCAGACCCTCGACGCCGAGGAAGATCACGATCGCGCCGGCCACGAGACAGAGACCGAGCCCCGCGGTCCACGCAAGCACGAAGATCAGCTGGTCGCCGCGGCGCCAGCCGCGCACCGACGAACGGCGCCCGCGACCGCGGGGGGGTGCGACGGACGCCGGCAGCGCCTGGGGTTCGACGCCGGACATCAGTTGCTCAGCTCGTACTTGCGCAGCGGTCGCCGCACGAGCCGTGAGCCGATCGAGAGCATGAAGCCGGAGAACATCAGCAGCAGCGCGAAGGCGTAGATGCTCGATCGCAGCGCCGGCTCGCTGATGTTCTCGGACTGGTCGATGATCTCCGACGCCAGCGTGCGCAGCGGCTCGAAGAAGAAGATCACCCCATCCTGCGGCTTCGGCGTGAAGGCATTGCCGCCGGAGACCATGTCGATGACGATCGCCTCGCCGATCGCCCGCGCCGTCGCCAGCGCGGCGGCGGCGATGATCGCCGGGCGGACCGCGCGCAGCGACACCGCGATCGTGGCTCGCAGAGGGTTGAGGCCGAGCGCCACGGCCCCCTCATGCCAGGAGCGCGGCACCGACCCGAGCGCATCGGTGATCAGCGCGGTCATGATCGGGGTGATCATCACCGTGAGGATCACGACCGAGACGAGCAGGCCCGCGCCGGTGAGCTCGATCACGTTCGCGACCGAAGCCTTCTCGCCCTGCGTGATCAGGTTGTTGCCGACGAACGGGACGAGCACCAGGATCCCGATCAGCCCGTAGACCACGGAGGGAATCGACGCCAGCAGCCGGATCACCGGCGCCATCGCGCGCGCCACCGGCCGCGGGGCGAAGTCGACGATGAAGATCGCGGTCGCCAGCGAGATCGCCAGTCCGAAGATGACCGCGAAGCCGGCGGTCAGCAGGGTGCCGTAGATCAGCGGCCACGCGCGCAGGAAGAACGCGGAGGCCGGCGGGTTGGCGCTCGTGTTGACCATCGCGTTGACCTGCGAGTCGAGACTTCCACCCGACCCCAGCCACGAGAGGCCCTCATGGGAGAACGTCGGCCACGCCCGCTCGGCCACGAACACGACCATCAGGACGATCGCGATCGCGGTCAAACACGCGACCGCGCCGAGCACTCGCTCGGCGCGGTCGTCGCTCCACGGTTGGCGCAGCCGATCGAACACGGTGCGCGGCTAGCCCGCTACGGCGGGCTCGATCTTTCCGAGCGGGATCCAGTTGCTCTCGATGATCTTCTTCGCGGCGGCGCTGCTCTGGATCCAGTAGATGAAGTCCTCCACCGCGCCGTGGGCCGGCCCCTTCGTCACCTCATAGAAGTCCGACACACCGGGGTAGGTTCCCGCCACGACGTTGGCCGTCGTGCAGGCGGTCCCGTTGTAGCCGACCGCGTTGATGCCGCTCGCCAGCGCGAAGTAGTCGGAGTTGAATCCGATCGCGTTGGGATCGTGCTTGACCGCGTTCTGCATCAGCCCCTCGCTCGGCTCCTGTTGGGCGACGGAGGACACCTTGGCGCCACCCAGCAGCGTGTTCTGGAAGGTCGTCAACACGCCGGCGACCGAGGTGCGGCTGTAGACGTCGATCGTGCCGGTGGCCGTGGCCCCGGAGACCTGGCTCCAGTTGCGGACCTTGCCGGTGAAGATCTGCGCCACCTGCGCGGAGGTGAGGTTCGAGATCGGGTTCGCGGGGTTGGTGACCACGCAGACGAAGTACTCGGCGATCGGGTAGAAGACGAGACCCGTCGGGTCGGTCGCGGCGGGCGCTCGCGAGGAGTCGCCGATGCTGACCCGGCCGGCGGCAGCGTCCGAGATGCCGACGCTCGCGCCACCCTGGGACACCTTGAAGTCCACCTTGCCGCCCCTGATCTTGTGGTACTTGGCGGTGAGCAGCTCGATCAGGGGGAAGGATGCGGTTGCGCCTGAGATCGAGATCGTGGTCGCCGCATAGGCGAGCGCCGGCACGACCGCCAGGGCGGTGGTCACTGCGATTACGACGATGAGACGACGGCGGGGTCTGCGCATCTGCGGTGGAGCTCCGTTTCCGTTGGTTTGACTGGCTGCGAAGCCCAAGCCTACCAGGATCTTCACTATGCCGATCTGCTTTAGGTCGTTTGCGCTAGGCTGCCCCCAGCGCCGTTGCCGCGCCAGCGGATCGGCAGGCTCACCCACAGACCGCCACACCAACAGGAGGACACGTTGCTCAGATCTCATCCCGCCCGTCGCCGGCTGTTCGCGGTGCTCGGGGTTATTGCCGTCGCGGTCGCGCTCCCGGCGCTCGCGGCGTCGCTCGGGCAGGCCCGCAGCGTGCATGCCGCAGGCGCGCATGCCGCGCAGGGCTCGACGGGCGCGACCGGGCCGACCGTCGCGACCGACGACCCGAACAACTACACCTGTGCCGGCCACATCCAGAAGGGCGCGGCCGAACCGGGCGTCACGGGGACGCAGGTCGAGTACCAGTTCTCCTGCGACGGCCCGATCACGGGCTACCAGCTCGAAACCGAGCCCCATCAGATCCAGTACTTCGATCAGGCGCCGATCGTCGCGCTCTCCGGCGTGCCGTCGAGCATCGACAGCTTCTCCTGCAGCGCCTTCATCCCCGGCGTTCAGATCAACTGCACCGGCTCGACCTCGGACGCCTTCGAGGTGATCACCGGTCAGTTCGTGATCGCCGGAAAGAACCTCTGCACCGAGCCGCGGCTCGATCCGATCCTGACGGTGACCGATGCGACCGCCACGGCGTCGATCGGCGGAACGAAGGCGGCTCCCACCGCCACCGCCACCGTCACGCAGTACATCTCGGGACCCTACGACCTGGGGCGCCCGTGGGGCTGCAAGGGCGACGCCTACGGCGACGACACGCGGCTCGGGAACCACCCGCCGAAGATCGTGCTGACGGGACCGCCGCCGGGCAGCAAGAAGAAGAAGTAGCCGGCCGGTCGTGCACGCGTTTCCCCCGCCGCGGCGGGGGAAACGCGGCGCCGCGTTGATCGATCGCGCGACGCCGCGCGCGGTTACGCTTCGGCGCCGGAGGCCGAGTGCAGGCGCATCAGCGTCTCCTGCGCGTTGATCAGCTCGTCGGTCGCGGCGGGGCGCCGGCGTACCCAGACCCCTTCAGCGCCGAGGTCCCAGGCGTTGTGGTTGTCCGCCAGGCACAGCTCGACCGTTTCCATGACCTGCGCCCGAAGGGCCGGATCCTCGATCGGCACCGCCAGCTCGACGCGGTTGTCGAGGTTGCGGGGCATCAGATCGGCGGAGGAGATGTAGACCTTCTGCGTGTCGCCGTAGGTGAAGGAGTAGACCCGCGAGTGCTCGAGCAGCCGTCCAACGACGGAGACGACGCGGATGTTCTCCGACAGGCCGGGGAGCCCCGGGCGCAGGCAGCAGATGCCGCGGACGTTGAGGTCGACGCGGACCCCCGCGGCGGAGGCGGCGTAGAGCGCGTCGATGCAGGCGCGGTCGACGAGCGCGTTGATCTTGATCGCGATCCGGGAGGGTGCCTCCGGCGAGTGCGTGGCCACCGCCTGGTCGATCTCGCCGAGGATCGCCTTGCGCAGGTAGCTCGGTGCGACGAGCACCTTGCGGTAGCCCGACGGGCGGCCGAAGCCGGTCAGGTAGTTGAACAGCTCGGCGACATCCGCGCCGATCGCCTCGTCGGTCGTGAAGAGGCCGAAGTCGGTGTACAGGCGTGCCGTGACGGAGTGGTAGTTGCCGGTGCCGATGTGAACGTAGTTGCGCACTCCGTCGCCCTCGCGGCGCACGACCAGCACGCATTTCGCGTGGGTCTTCATCGCCGGGTGGCCGTAGACGACGTGCACCCCGGCCTGTTCGAGCGCCTTCGCCCAGTGGATGTTCGTCAGCTCGTCGAAGCGTGCCTGCAGCTCGACCAGGCAGACCGCCTGCTTGCCACGCTCGGCGGCGCGGATCAGCGCCGGAACCAACGCCGAGTCGTCGCTCGTGCGGTACACGGTCTGCTTGATCGCCAGGACCTGCGGGTCGTTCACCGCCTGCTCGACGAAGCGCTCCACGGAGCTCGAGAAGGAGTCGTAGGGATGGTGCACGAGGAGGTCGCCGGTGCGCATCGCTCCCATCACGTCCGCGCGGCGCTCCTCGCCGGTGATCACGCGCGGGTGCGCGACCGGCGTGTAGGGGCGGTCGCGCAGCTCGGCGTAGCCGGGCAGCTTCGTCAGCTCGAGCAGGCAGGTGAGGTCGAGCATGCCGTCGATCGGGTAGACGTCGCGCGGCGAGACGTTGAGCGCGGTCGTCAGCTCACCGAGCAGGCGGGCGGCGATCCGCGAGCCCACCTCGACCCGCACGACCTCGCCCAGCCGTCGCCGCCGCAGCTCCTCCTCGACCGCCTGCAGCAGGTCGTCGGCCTCGTCGGAGATCGCCAGGTCGGCGTCGCGGGTGACACGGAAATAGTCGTAGTCGGCGATCTCCATGCCGGGGAACAGGGCGTCGAGGTGATGGGCGATGACGTCCTCGAGCAGCACGAACGTGGTGCGCTCCCCGACGGCGACGAAGCGGGGGAGGATCTCGGTCGGCACCTTCACGCGCGCGAAGGTGGTGTGGCCGCTGTCGGGGTCGCGGGCGATCACCCCGAGGCTCAGCGAGAGGTTGGAGATGTAGGGGAAGGGCTGTCCGGGGCCGACGGCGAGCGGCGTCAGCGCCGGGAAGATCACACGGCGAAAGTGGCGCGCGAGCGAGTCGCGATCGGCGTCGCCGAGGTCGGCAACGCGCCTGACCACGATGTCGTGCTCCGCCAGGCCCGGAAGCAGCTGCTCGGCGACGCAGCGGGCGAGTCGCGAGCCGTGCTCGAGCACCCGCTCGTGCAGCGCCAGAAGCGTCTGCGACGGCGTGCGGCCGTCGATGCTCGGGCGCTCGACGCCGGCCTCGATCTGGTCGTGCAGCCCCGCCACGCGAACCATGAAGAACTCGTCGAGGTTGGAGGTGTAGATCGAGGCGAACTTCGTTCGCTCGAGCAGCGGCAGCGAGGGATCCTCGGCGAGCTCGAGCACGCGCAGGTTGAAGTCGAGCCAGGAGAGCTCGCGGTTGAAGTACTTTGCGGCGTCGCGCCGCTTGCGCGAAGCGCCGGCGTGCCCGCGCGCGCCGCGATCGGGGCCTTCGTCCTCGGCGAGGCGTGGTGTGTCGGTCGTGCTCATTGCGGTTACCGATTATCCGCCGACGCCGGTCTGGTCCGGTAAAGAGAGCGTTGTTGCAAGCAGGCGGTCACGCAGGCCCGACTGCTCGATCGCGCCCCACAGGGTCGTGAATCGGGCGAACTGGGTCGCGCGCCGGGCGCGGAAGCGCGCGGCAAGCTCGTCGAAGCCTTCGGGTTCGCGGTCGCGGCTGGCCGCGATCCGCTCGAGCATCACGTCGCAGTCGTGGATCTCGCCGAGCACGTCCTGCAGCGCGCGGGCGCGCGCCTGCGCCTCGTCGCCAACGCCGTCGAAGCAGAAGCCGACGAGCTCCAGCAGGTAGCGCAGGCGCTTGGCGGCGATCCGCATGTCGTGCATCGCGCTGACGGCGCGCTCGCCGAGCGCCTCCGGTATGAACGCGTAAAGCTCGGCGGTGCGCACCGCGACGATGCGCCGCGCCGCATCCTCGAGCGTCATCGCCGGCTCCAGGCCGTCCACGCGATGGGCCTTCATCTCGCGAGCCTCCCCAGCCGCCGTCGCAGGCCGATCCGCTTGACGTGCGTCAGCGCCTTCGCCAGTTCGCGGTTGGCCTCGTCCTGCTCGGCGCGCAGCTCCCCGGCGAGCAGCGCGACGGCGCGGCCCTCCGCCCCGGCGCAGTCCTGCTGCAGCCGTGCGAGCAGCTCGAGCTGCACGTCCCGGTCGCGCCGCTCGCCGAGCGCGGCGGCCAGCGCCTTGACCTCGGCGAGCGCGCGCCCGCGGTGCTTGCGCGCCAGACACGGACCGAACACCTCGAGCGCGGCGCGCAGCCGGCGCGTCGCCACGCGCATCGCGTGCACGCCCTCGATCTCCTGAAGGTCGAGCACCTCCCTGCGCTGATGGGCGAACACGGCGTCGGCGCGCGTGGAGATGGTGCTCGCCGCGGCCTGCGCGTAGGGCTGGTCGGCCGAGAGCGTCACGGGCTCCAGCCCCCCGCCATCAGCATCTCCAGGATGACCCCCTCGCGGAGCCCGCCGCGACCGATCAGCAGGGGGCGCTCGAGGCGGTCGGAGATCTCCTCCAGCACCAGCATCCCGCCCGGCAGCAGCCGCACCCGCTCCGGCTCGAGCTCGAAGGCCCGGCCGACCTCCTCGCTGGGGGTTGTGGCAAGGATCCGCAGCCCACGTTCGAGCGTCTCGTGGTCGAGGACCCCGCCGACGAGTCGACGCAGCGAGGTCGAGGAGCCGCCGACGGCGACCGCGAGCTCTGGCGTGGGCAGCGTGAAGCCCTCGAACACGCCGCCGACGTGCGCACGCACCTGGGCGAGCTGTTCGATCGTCGGCGGGTCGCCGTGAAGGTAGGCGTCGGCGAGGAAGCCGGAGCCGATGCGAAACGAGCTGGAGACCCGGACGCCGTCCGCCACGGTGCCGATCGCGATCTCCGAGGAGGAGCCGCCGACGTCGATCACCGCGATGTCCCCGTCAGGCGGGTGGTCGAGCGCGCTGGTGGCTCCGACGAAGGCCAGCCGCGCCTCCTCCTCGTCGCTGAGGACCTCGACCTCCACGCCGGCGCGCTCGGCGATCGCGCGCGTGAACTCGTGCTGGTTGGAGGCCTCGCGGATCGCGGCCGTCGCCACGGCGCGGATCGTCTCCGTGCCCAGTTCTCGCGCGAGCCGCACCTGGGTTGCGACCACCTCGACGACCTCGGCGATCTTCTTCGCCGGGATCGTGTCGTCGCGCCGAAGGCCCTTCGCGATTCGCGTGAAGGCGCGCTGGCGCATCAACTCGCGCAGCCGGCCGTCGGCCGGCTCGGCGACCAGCAGCCGCGTCGTGTTCGAGCCGATGTCGATGCAACCGCAGATCATCGGGTCAGGCTATAGGCTCGCGCATGTGGCGGGGACTCTCTGGCTGCTTCGGCACGGCGATGCCGAGCCCCACGGCGCCGGGTCGGACTTCGATCGTCGCCTGACGGCCCGCGGCGAGCACCAGTCGCGTGCCGCGGGCCGGGCGTTTGTGCGCCTGGGCGTGAGCTTCGAAGAGGTCTTCGCGAGCCCACGCGTGCGTGCGCTCGAAACCGCGCGGTTCGCATGCGTGGAGCTCGGCGGCGAGCCGATCGTCCTCGAGGCGCTGTCGGGGGGGTTCGACGAGCGCGACGCCGCCGCCCTGTTGGCCGCGACGCCACCGGGGCGCTCGCTGCTGCTCGTCGGGCACGAGCCCGACCTCTCCGGAGTCGTCGCAGCGCTCACCTCGGCGCGGGTCGAGATGAAGAAGGGAGGGGTTGCGGCGATCCGCGGCGGTCAGCTGATCGCGCTTCTACGCCCGCGCGAGATCGAACTCGTCGCTGCGCTCTGATTCGAGGATCTCCGCGGCGAGCACCGGGCGGGTCTCGGACCCGCCGGCTGTGGTCGGCTCCGCGGCGAAGCGATAGCCGATCCCGAAGTGCGTATGGATGTAGCGCCAGCCTGGTGAGACACGTTCGAGCTTCTGGCGCAGCTTGCGGACGAACACATCGACCGAGCGGTCGCCGCGGACCATCGCGTAGCCCCACAGGCGCTGGTAGATGAACTCGCGTTCGAGCACGCGCCCGCCGGAGGCGGCGAGCAGCTCGATCAACTCGAACTCGCGGCGCGTGAGGTCGATGCTTACGCCGCCGACGAAGGCCTGGAACTGGTCGCGCTGGATCTCGACCTCACCGGCCAGCAGCGGCTCGACGGCGGTCGAGCCCTCGAGCCGCCGGCGCCGGCGGACGACGGATTCAACGCGGGCGATCAGCTCCTCCGGGTGGCAGGGCTTCGTCATCCAGTCATCCGCTCCGAGCCGCAGCCCACGCACTCGCTGGGCGACGGTCGAGCTGCCGGTGCAGACGACCACCCCGAGCTCCGGCAGCGCACCGCACAGGCGCTCCAGCCACTCCCAGCAGGTCGGGCCGATCACCGCCAGATCGACCACGATCGCGCCGAGGCGCATCGGCACGATCGTCTCCGGGGCGACCGAGGACGCCAGCACGCGGTATTCCCAGCCCGCCCGCTCGAGCCGCTTGCCGAGGACCGCGAGAAAACCGGAGTCGCGGTCGAGCACGGCGATGCGCAGCGTCAACGAACCACCCGCGTGTCCGGTCTGATCGGCCGGCAGGGTTTCCTCCACCGCGGAAGCGTGCACCATCTACGCGGATTGTATGCCGCGTGACGCCGCGGCTGTCGTGGCGGTCACCGGATGTTCACACGATCGACACGGCGGTCACGACGCGCCGACCTGCGAACTCCCCGGAAATTCGCGGAAAAGACCGGTGACGACGAACGTCGTCTGCTCGCCGACGTCGACGGCGTTGTCGCCGATGCGCTCCAGGCAGCGGGCGACGAGCGTCATGTGCATCGCCCACTCGCGGGTGTCCAGGTCGTCGCCTATCTCGATCGAGCGGCGGAAGATCTCGCGTTGGATCTGGTTGACCTCGCGGTCCTGGCGCACGAGGTCGGCGGCCAGCCCGACGTCGCGGTCCTCGAACGAGCGCTTCGCCTGCGAAACCTCCGAGCGCGCGATCTCGCCCATTCGCAGCAGCAGCGCGAGAATCTCCGGCTGCGTGGGCGGCTCGTGGCCCGAGAGCGGCAGCTGCTTGCAGATGTTCACGCACTGGTCGCCCATCCGCTCGACGCGCATGATCAGGTGCAGCAGCGCTGCGACGAGTCGCAGGTCGCCGGCGACCGGCGCCTGCCGGGCCAGCAGCGAGAGGATCCCCTGATGGACCTCGAGGTAGCGTCCGTCGACGCGGTCGTCGTCGGCGATCACGAAGGATGCGAGCTCGACGTCCTGGTGGGCCAGTGCCTCGAGCGTGCGGTCGAGCTGTTCGAGCACGATGTCGATGCCCCCGAGCGCGCGTTGCTCGATCTCCCGCAACTCCTCTTCGAAATGCGGCCGGCCGCCGGTCTTGCTGATGGAGGTCTTGGGAACCATCTCGCTGTCTCCCGCGCGGTCGCCCCGGCCCGTGCTGGAGAGTTGGTTATCGCACTATTCGCTTCGACTTGCGTTCTCGAGCCCCCAGGTCGACGGCTCGAGCGGAGCCCGCGCCTCGGCGCCGAGTTGATCGGGTGACTCGTCGGCCTGCGGCTGGAAGCGGTAGCCGAAGCTGGGGTGGGTGTGAATGTAGCGGCGGTCCGGGACGGCGTGCTCCAGCTTCGCCCGCAGCTTGCTCACGTAGACGTCGACCGAGCGGTCGCCGGAGCGGAGCTCGCGGCCCCAGACGAGGCGGCAGAGCTCCTCGCGGGCGACGATCCCACCGGCGTGCTCGACCATCGCGACGAGCAGCTGGAACTCCCTGACCGAAAGCGTGAGCACCCGGCCCCCCGCGCGCACAAGGCCCTCACCCGGCGTGATCTCGATGTCGTCGATGCGAATCATCGGAGCGTGATCGCCAGGTTCATGCATCGACGAAGCAGGCTCGCGCGCGTTTGCGCCGCGCGGGTGAAGATGCTGTGATGCAGCGGTGAAGAAGTCGTGAAGGATAGGCAGGGGTCGCGCGGCATGCGTAGTGTTCGCTGATCATGGCGCTGCTGCGGCGAACGGTGGACGAAGGCCTGCTGGAGCTCATCGAGGAGTCGGGACGCAACGTGGTCGCGACGACGTTGCTGTTGCGTGAACTGATCTCGGACTATCCGGACCGCGCGGCGCTGGCGAGCGATGTGCGCCAGTGCGAGCACGAGGGCGATCGCATCACGCACGACGTGATCCACCGGCTGGCTGACGCGCGCCGCTCCCGCCTGCCGTTCGACGCCGACGACGGCCACCGGCTGGCGACGGCGCTGGACGACATCGTCGACCACGCGGAGCAGGTCGCGGACACGCTCGGTCTCTATGCGGTCGAGGCGACGATGGAGCAGGCGGTGGAACTGGCCGACGTGCTCGTCGGCGCCTCCGAGCAGGTTGCGCAAGCGCTCGGCTTTCTGCGTGGCGGGGATGGCCTCGCGCCGCACCTGGTCGAGATCCACCGCCTGGAGAACGAGGGCGATCGCCTCCGGCGCGACGCGGTGGCATCGCTGTTCGCCGGCGGGACCGATCCGATGGTCGTGATCCGCTGGCGCGACATCTTCGAGTCGCTGGAGGCTGCCGTCGACGCCTGCGAAACGGTCGCCCACATCCTCGAGGGCATCGGCCTGCGCCGGCGATAGCGGGCTTCTCGGAGCCGGCAGCCGGCAGGCGTTTTCGAGGACGCCCTCTGGCGGTGGACGCGGGTCGTCGTGGCGGATCAGATCCGCCGTGCGCTCAGTGACGCTTGGTAGTGCGCGCGCGGGCGTGGTGAACGCCGACGCGCAGGGCTTCGGCGGAGACCGCTGTCGGCACGCGCGGCTCGGCGATCTGCTGCAGGCGCGTGTCGAGCTGCGCCCAGCGCGCCGCGGAGAGAGCGTAGCCCGCGGTGTACGACGCGGCCGCGGCGAGCGCGCGGGCCGACTGCGTCGGCGGATACGAGATCACGAGCTGGCCGGGAACCGTGCGCTCGCTGAGCCGCGGGCGCGAGGCGCCGTGGAGTGCGTCCAGCGCCTTGATCGCGACGCTCGCAAGCGGGCCGGACGGCCGGCCGGCCAGCGCGCTCAGCGCGATCGCGTCGCCGGTCTTCAGGATCGCGGGGCTCGCCTGGCGGTGCGCGCCGCTCGCGCACCAGGAGCCGTTCACGGTCGGGCTGATCCCGTGAATCACGAGCACCTCGAGCGCCGCCAGCACGCGCCGGTCGACGTTGCCGGCCACGATCGCGGCACGCTCACAGGCCGGGAGCGTGACGTGAGTGTCCTGGAGCACGATTCGCTCGATATCGACCTGGCTGCTCACGAGCACCGTGCCGACGCTCGTGGCATGCAGGTTCGGACCGTAGAACGGGGTGTTGAAACTGTCGCGGTGCAGTTCGAGCGTCTCGAGCTGCGACCAGGCGTCGAGGAACGGACGCGGGTCGACCGGCGCCTCGCCGCGGCCGGCCGGCCGCAGTTCGAAGATCAGGTGCACGCGGTGCGCGCCCTTCGTGCGCGCGAGGCGGCCGAGAATCGTTCCGGCGAGCACGTGCGAGCCGACCGTCATCCGTCGCAACTCGAGCTGGCTGGGGTGCAGGCCGAACGCGCCGGTGAAGTACCGGGCGAGCAGACCGTGGCGCGCCGCCCTGGTGAGCGTGGCGCGCGTCGCGCGCTCGAGCACCACGAGCGGCGTGAACAGCGTCACGGCACTCGGCCTCGACCGGAGGTTGATGGTTGGCACGACGGGTGCCGGGACCGGCGAGGACGTCGTCGAGCTGAGGGCGCCGCGGAACAGCCTCCCCGACAGCTCCGTTCGTGAGGACTGCGCACCTGCGCTCGCCGGGGCCGTCGGGTGCGGCCCGGGCGCCAGCGCTGCCGGCGCGGCGGCGGAGAGCAGGGCCGCACTGCGACGCGGCGGCTTCGGCGTCGGGTACCACGCCGAGACGGAGGCGAGGTTCCCGTAGGTGAAGCGGTCGCCGAAGGCGTTGCGCAAGACCACGTAGCGCCCGAGCCCGCGGCTTCGGCCAATCGCGATGACCGTGCCGTCCTGGGCGGCGACGACCGCCGCGTCAGACGACGCGAAGATCTTCTCGCCGGGCGTCCGCTGGGACGCGGCGGTGGCGGCTCCGACCGCTGCCGGCGCCGGTGCGATGCCGGCAGCGCCGGTCTTCGCGGGGGAGCCGTTCGCTGCGCCCGCGCTGCGCGACGACGAGGCCGGGCCGTAGCTCGCGTGGTAGCGCAGCTGGATTGGGAAGTCGCCCTCGGCGAGCTCGGTGACAGAGTCCACCAGCGCGCTCGGCTCGCCGCTCAGCAGCTCGGCTCGCAGCATCACCGACTGGACGTAGGCGTGGGAGTGGTTGTAGGCGAAGATCGCGCGGGCCAGGTTGTGCTTGGCGCCCGCCGCGGCGAGGTAGCGCGCAGCGGCGAAGATCGCGTCCGCCGCGTTGTAGGGGTCGCGCACGCCGGACGCGCTCGCGTCCACGCCGAAGCGCTTCCACGTGCTCGGCAAGAACTGCATCCAGCCGATCGCGCCGGCGGAGGAGACGTCGAGGTCCGTGCCGTAGTCGGTTTCGACCTCGTTGATCGCCGCCAGTGTCTGCCAGGGGATCCCATAGGCGGCTCCGGCCGCCTGGTAGATCGCCAGCAGGAACGGCGGGATGTGGAAGCTCTCGACGTAGAACTGGGGCACGTCGGCCGCTCCGTTGACGATGAACGGGTCCTCCCACGATCCCGGCAGCACGCCGGCCAGCGGGTTCGTGCCCGCGAACAGGGAGGGCGAGGGCGCGGTGGGCCCGGACGGTTCGCCCGACCCGCCGTGGGCGGAGTGCTTGCCGGCCGACGGCGCTCCTCCGCCGCCGGTGCCGCTCTGCGGCTGCGGCTGCGAGCCGGTGATCACCGGCACGGTGAAGGCTCCGGGGTTCGTGCCCGAGTTGCCGCTGCCGGCGCCGGCTCCGCTCGTCGCTCCGGGCGTGGTCGCTCCGGTCGCGCCGACCGTGGTGGTAGAGCCCGTCGTCGTGGTCGATCCGGTCGATCCCGCTGCCGAGGTTCCGCTTGCGCCGGCGCCGCCGGTCGGGCCTGTCACGCCTGTCGCGCCGGTCGTGCCTGTCGCGCCGGTGGCGCCGAACAGCGAGGTGGATCCGGTGGCGCCGGTCGGGCCGGAGGCTCCCGTGGCGCCGCTCGCGCCGGCGGTGCCGTTCAGCACCGACGTGTCAGCGGTCAGCGGCGTGGTGGCGGTCGAGGCCGCCATCAGCGTCACGGCACCCAGAACCACGACGACGAGTGCCGTCCGGCGGACACGGTCGATTTGCATGCTGGCTCGTTGTATCACGCGGGCAGGTCGTTGCGTGCAACGGTTTTGGCGAAATTGCTCGCACTGTGGGGGCTCGTGCGCCCTGTTGCTAGTCGGCGGCGGCGAGATCGTCGTACGTCACGCACCTGCGGCCCGGCCTGGCGCGGCGGATGACGTCCTCGAGCGCGAGCATGTGGCCCGCCGAGGCGAGGTCGCGTGGATGCAGATCGATCCGCAGCGTGCGCCCCGCGAGGCGGCCGCCGAGGCGCAGCAGCGGCGGCGAGATCGCGTTTCGCAACGGGCCGGCGGCGGCGAGGGCGATCGGCGGGCGGCAGAGGTGGCGGTGTGCCCCCGCGCGGGTCGGATGCAGGCCCCAGGCGCCTGCCCACCACTGGAAGCGCGTGCGGAGCGACTCGCGCAGCGCGGCGGTGTAGGCGTAGGCCGGCGCGACGAAGCCGCGCGGCTCGATCCCGGCGAGCTTGAGGATCCGGCGCCCGGCGTCGAGCGCCCGGGCCGTCTGCAGCGCGTCCAGCCCGACGAACTCGGGCGACTCGCGGGCGATCGCCAAGCGAGGATGGGGCGGCCAGCGTGACCGGTGTGCCTGCAGATGGTGAAAACCGTGTTGCGCGATCGCGTCGCCTCGTCCGGCGCGCTCCAGCAGCCAAGTCCCAACCTCAGGTCGACGGTCAGACAGGGGGTGCATGTCGCGAGCCGGGATGACCAGGAGCGTCACCCGCTCGACGCCGAGGTCGTCGAGCCAGTCGCGGATCAGCGCGGCACGTTCGAAGGTCGCCGGCTCGATGTCGTGCAGCGCGACGGCGAGCATGCGTTCAGGCTGCATCGCGAGCCTCGGCGGCGGCGGCCGCGAGCGCGAGGTCATAGCCGGCGGCGAGGCGCTCGAGCGCTCGCCCCCAGGTGCGCTGCTCGACGCTGCGCCGCGCGGAGCGGCCGAGGCGCTGGCGCAGCGCCGCCGAGCCCGCCAGCAGCAGCAGGCCCTCGGCCAGCGCGTCCGCGCGAGCCGGGCGCAGCAGCCCGTCGGCGCCGTCGGCGATCAGCTCGCGCGGCCCGCCCGCGTCGACGGCGAGCACCGGGACCGCGCTCGCCTGGGCCTCGAGCACGACCTGGCCGAAGGTGTCGGTCTCGCTTGGGAAGCAGAAGACGTCGGCGCTCGCGTAGGCGGCGGCGAGCGCCGTTCCCTCGAGCCAGCCGAGGAAGGTCGCGCGCTCCCCGAGACGGCGCTGCAGGCGTGGCTGCTCGGGGCCACCGCCGGCCAGCACGAGATGCAGGCGCGGGTCCTGCTCGTGCGCGAGCGCGAACGCGTCGGCGAGCAGGTCGATGTTCTTCTCCTTGCTGATGCGGCCCGCGTAGAGCACGCTGAGCTCGCCCGGGAGCAGCTTCGCCTCGCGCCGGGCGGGATCGAAGCGGACCGTGTCGACGCCACGGTCCCAGCGGACGATGCGGTCAGTTGTGATCCCGAGCTCGGCGAGGGCCTCATCAGCCGCGCGGCTGGGCGACAGCACGAGCCGGCACTGGGAGTAGAACGCGGCGACCACCAGCTGTGCCGTCAGCTGCAGCGCCGGATCGCCGCTGCGCAGGCCCGCGTAGGCGGCTAGCTCCGTGTGGTAGCTGCCGACGAGGGGGATCTCCATCGCGCGCGCCAGCAGCGCCGCGGCCACGCCGCTGGGGCCGGGCGAGCAGACGTGGATCAGGTCGTAGCGCCCGTCGGCGATCGCCTCGACCGCCGCCGGGAGGCTCGGCACGCCGATCTCCATGCCGGGGTAGTGCGGGATCTCCACGTCGGCCACCGCCGCGAGCCGGCGGTCGACGTTGCGGTCGGTGCCGATCACCTCGATCGTGAAGCCCTCGACGCCACGCTCGCGGATCTCCTCGATCGTGCGCGTGACGCCGTGCATCGCGCCGATCCCGTCCGCCACGATCGCGACGCGCGGGCGCTCGCCGTCGCGGACCGTGAGCTTGGCGCGCTCGCGGGCGATGAAGGCGGCCGACGGCGCGTAGGGGATGGCGGGGATGCAGGCGGTGAACAGCACGGCGCCGATCTCGCCGATCTCGCCGCGTTCGGCCGCCTGCGTCGCGGTCGCGACCGCATCCCGCAGGGCGCGCTCGTGTGCGCGCGTGGCGCGGCGATAGAGGTCGGCGTGGGTGAAGCGGTCGTCCTGCATGTGGGCGACGAGATCGTCCTGCGAGAGGTCGTCGAGACCGACCGAGTGCAGCCAGGCGTCCAGCAGGGCGCCCGCGTCGGCGGGCGCCAGGTTGCCGGCTGCGGAGCCCTCGCGACGGTCTCCCTCGCGCAGCACGCGCTCGGCGATCTCGAGCACCACCACCGGATCGAGCTGCGTCCGCTGGCCGCCGCGGCCGAGGGCGCGCACGGCCAGGGCCATCGCCGCGTGGGCCCACTTCTCGGCGCTGCCATGCTCGCCGCCGGGCTCGACGCGCCCGGCGTGCACGTGTTCGAGGAACTCCGCCGCCGTCGCCGCGGCGGGAGCGCTCGTGAAGGTTCGCCCGATATCGATGCCGGCGTGGTCGTCGCTGCCACCGATCGCGATCCCGCCCTGGGTTTCGACGTAGATCGCAGCCGGCATGTTCAGCTCCCGCGCGCGTGAGCCGTTGCGGGTCTCCCAGATCGGGAACAGCTCGGCGAGGCGGCGCCGGTGGCGGGTGGTCAGCGGCGCGCCGACGCAGAAGAAGGGATGCGCGAGCGCGCTGACGATGCCGTGCGCATCGAGATAGCCGGCGCATTCCTCGACGTCGCCGGCGTGGGCCGCCAGCCACTCGTGGTCCGCCGGCGTGATGTCGAAGCACAGGACGTGTACGGCCTGGGGCTCGCCGCGGAAGTGCGCCGTCAGCTCCTCGGAGATGAAGACGTCCGGCAGCCCGGCGAGCGCCAGCGCACCGTCGATCGTGTCGTGGTCGGTGATCGTCACGAAGTCCATGCCGCGCCGCTTGGCGAGCTCGTAGACCTCGTGCGGGGGGGTCGCGCATTCGGGCAGGCCCAGCGCCCGCTGGACGCCGAGGCGGGAGACGGCGGAGGCCGTCGAATGGCAGTGGAGATCGACTCGCGTCGTCCCGGGACTGCGCTGATCGTTCCGTGTCGTTGTCATGCATCTAAGATTCGGCTGCAAACGGCGGCTTTCTGTGACCAGGCCGTGAACGCGCGGGCCTGCTATCAGGATCTTCACGTCGCGGCGCGGCAGCGCTGCTGAGATGCGGCGTGCGAGTCTGACCAGCTCGCAGCGAGCTCTCGAACAGGATGACCCCGCGGGTCGCGCACGAGGGCCTCTCTCAGCCGGCGCCCTGGGCTCGTCAGACGAGCCCGGGGCGTAGGCTGCTCGCCGCCGGAGGGGGTGTTGGCTGCTCGCGGCCGGAGGGGTTGTAGGCTGCTCGCCGCCGGAGGGGTGCTGGGACTCGCCGCCGGAGGGGGTGACGGCGCGGTGCCTAGTCGAGCGCGAGCTCGAGCGCGGCGGTCGTCGCCGGCGAGGGTGCCTGGGGGATGCCGTGGGTCAGCAGGAAGCGGGGGTTGGCCTGGGTCAGCCGCCACGCCTGGACGGATGAGGCGCCGGCGCGCTGGGCGAGCACGAAGCCGAGCGCGAGCGTGTGGTCGCGGGTCCCGGGGTGTCCGTCCGAGGCGATCACGTACGCCAGGCCGGCGCGCAGCAGGCTGACCGCGGACTCCTGCACGGCGAGCCCGTTGTTGCCGAGCAGCGAGCAGACGTTGACCTGGGCGATTGCTCCCGTGGCGAGCAGGGTGCGCAGCGCCTGCGCGCCGGCGGGCTCGTCCGCACCCGCGGCGCGCTCGGGGTGGGCGATGACGACACCGAAACCGCGGCGCAGGAGCGCGTCGCAGTCAGCCGCGAACGCGTCGTCGAGACCGCGGAACGGCGCCTCGACAAGCAGCCAGCGGCTGCCGGCGGGCCCCTGGGCGATCAGCTCGAGCTCGGCGTCGGTCAGCCCGCGCGCGTAGCGTGCGTCGAGCTCGCCGCCGGCACGCACGCGCACGCCGATCGCGTGCTCCGCGAGCAGCGCCGCGAGCTCCGCAACTCGCCGGGGGATAGTGGCGATCTCGAGCGGCCAGTCGGGGCTGATGTGCGGCGTGACGGTGACGTCGCGCACACCCTCGGCGGCGAGCCGCCGGGCGTGAGTGAGCGCTGCGGCCTCGTCGGGCGCCCCGTCATCCACGCCTGGGAGCAGATGAAGGTGCAGATCGACATATGACATGAGGCTTCCTTCCTTTCCGGCGGCGGATCTTCGGTGCCCGCCTCGCGATACGTTGCTATGGTCGTTTTCCCCACGGTAGCAGGCTGTTCTGCTCTGCCACCACGGTTTCACGGCTTTGTCACAAACCAGCGAAGAGCAGCCAGCGCCACCCCGGACGCCCGAGCGACGCGGAGACCGGCTGCGCGAATTCGGGCTGGCGCTGGGCCTCTCGCCGCAGGCCGTGCGGCGCGCGCGGATCCAGCTGCTGGTGCTCGCGCCGCTGTTCGCCGGCGTGATCCTGCTCTGGGACTACCGGCACGATCTGTTCGGGCTGGCGACCCCCTGCGCGCGCCATGCGTCGAGCTGCCGCTCCGGCACGGCGGCGCTGCAGGTCTTCGTGGTGATCGCGCTCGTGATTGTCGGCTGGGCGCTCGCGCGCGACTTCGTCCGCGGGCTCGAGCCGATCCTGTTCCGGCGGATGGAGGAGGCGACGGCGGGCACCGCCGGGTTCGTGATCCGGCTCGTCACGATGCTCGCGGCGATCGTGGTGGCGCTGCGCATCGCCGGCGTCGGGCTCACGGCGATCGCAATTGGCGCGTCGTTCTCGGCGGTCGTCTTCGGTCTCGCCGCGCAGCAGACGCTCGGCAACCTGATCGCCGGAATCGTGCTGTTGAGCGCTCGGCCGTTTCGTGTCGGCGACCGCGTCCGCCTGCAGGGAGGGCCGCTCGCCGGTCGCGTCGAGGGCGTCGTGTCGGCGCTCGGCCTGCTCTACACGACGATCAACGCCGGCGACGATCCGGTGCTCGTCCCCAACAGCGTCGTGCTGGCCGTGTCGGTCAGCCCGCTGCGCGAGCCGGAGGCGGTCAGCCTCACCGTGCGGCTGCGGCCGGGCGTCACCCCGATCGAGCTGCAGCACAGCATCGAACAGTCCCTGACGGTGGCGATCCGGCGCCATCCGAGCGTCACGCTCGAGGAGCTGGACGGCTCCGAGATGGTCGTCACGGTCAGCGCCACGCCGCGCGTGGCCGCCGACGGAGGCGCGCTCGCGGCCGAGCTGCTGGAGGTGCTGAACCGCGAGATCGGAGGCGCCGGCGCTCGCGGCGACGGCGCCGACGGCGCGGCAGGGTCCGGAGCTGCTCAGCGCCTCGATACGTAGCGCGCGTAGAGCTGGCTGTCGTGCTCGAGCAGCATGCGCAGGTCGAGCTGCTGAGGCTTCGCCGGAGCGCCGCCGGTCAAGAGCGCTCCGGCGCCCGGGGCGTCGCCAACCAGCTGCGGCGAGATCGCCAGGAACAGCTCGTCGATCAGCGACTCGACGGCCAGTGAGGCGTTGAGCGAGGGTCCTCCCTCGCACAGAATGAGATTTGCGCCGTAGCGCTCCTGCAGCTCGCCGAGCGCCGCCTGCAGGCTGGCGCCGCGGATGTAGTCGACGCTCGCCCGGCAGTAGGGCAGGTCGCCGGCGGCCGGCGTCACGATCACGACGCGCGACTCGCGGTCATGCAGTAGCGGCAGCGTCGGGTCGAGGTCGAGCCGGCGGGAGACGATCACGGCAACCGGCTGCGGGGAGAGGCCCTCCTCGACACGCCGCTCGCGCACCGCGCGATCGCGGATGATCGGCCCGTAGCGCTCGCTGCGCACCGTGCCGGCCCCTGCCATCACGGCGTCCGCGCGCGCCCGTAGCGCATGGAACAACGCCCTGTCGGCTGGTCCCCCGAGCGCCGCCGAGCGGCCGTCGACGGCGATGCGCCCGTCGACGCTGGCGATCATGTTGAGCGCGACGCGCAGACCGTCGTCACCGGCAACCCGCCAGTCGCTCAGCGCCTCGTCCGCGGTGACCGTCGTGCGTGGCGCGCGGTCCGAGATCAGCTTGACGAAGCGGGGCGGATCCGCCTTCGCCCCTGACACTAGCCGTCAGGCTCAGGCTCGAACGTCAGCGCGGCCGAGTTGATGCAGTAGCGCAAACCGGTCGGGTTGGGACCGTCGTCGAAGACGTGACCGAGGTGCCCGTCGCACGTCGAGCACAGAACCTCCGTGCGGCGTGTGAACAGGCTGCGGTCCTCCTCCGTGCTGACGGCCTCCGGCGCACTCGGCTGCCAGAAGCTCGGCCAGCCGGTGCCGGAGTCGAACTTCGCGTCGGACTGGAAAAGCTCGGCGCCACAACCGGCGCAGCGGTAGGCGCCGGGGTCCTTGTTGGCGTTGAGTTCGCCGGTGAACGGGCGCTCGGTTCCCTTGCGGCGAAGCACCTCGTAGCGCTCCGGCCCAAGCTCCGCGCGCCACTGCTCGTCGGTCTTGTGCACCTTCTCGCTCATACCTGGAGCGTAGCGGGTCGCGCGAATCTGAAGCGCGAATTGCTTGCGCACACGCTGTGACGTGCTACCGTCACGCGGGAAAGACGCCGGTGAGTGCCGGCGAAGGCAGTGCGAGCGCTCGCAGGTCGAAGCTTTTCAAGCGTCCTCCGCGTCGCAGCAAGCACATACACCGACAGTGGAGGAACGCAATGCCTACGGGCACCGTCAAGTGGTTCAGCGACGACAAGGGGTTCGGGTTCATCACGCCCGATGACGGGGACAAGGATCTCTTCGTCCATCACACCGGGATCGTCGGCGAGGGGTATCGCTCGTTGCAGGAGGGCGCCAAGGTGTCCTTCGACGCTGAGGCTGGCGACAAGGGACCCAAGGCGGTCAACGTCGTCCCGCTCTAGGAAGACGCGAGCGCGACTCGCAAGCTTGTGAAGCGTCCGGAGCCCGCCCCCACGGCGGGCTCCGGTCTTTGTGGGCCCGTCCCGGGGGGTGCGGTGGCGGCGCGGCCGTGAGTGGATGCCCCGGGCGGGGTGCGGTGGCGGCGCGGCCCTGAGTGGATGCGCCGGCCGGGGTGCGGTGGCGGCGCGGCCGTGAGTGGATCCGCCGGGCGGGGTGCGGTGGCGGCGCGGCCGTCGAGAGGATCCGCCGGGCGTTCAGGCGGTGCTCGATATCCTCCGTGCGGTCCGGCGCGCAGCGGCGGATCGTGCTCCCCAGAGATGTCGATCGACGCGACAACCAGCACCGGACGCTTCGCCGTCGCCCCACCGGCGGAGGCACCTGCGCGCAGACCGCCGCGCGGTGCAGCGCGGCAGCGTCATCTGCCACGCCATCTCCCCGTGGACCGCCGCCGGGAGGCGCCCGGGGCGGGCCTGCTGCACCCGAGGCTCGCGGCGGTGGCGTCCACAGCCGCGCTGGCATTGATGATCGCCAGCAGCCTGCTGCTGGTCTCGCTCGCGGCGTCGGGCAACCAGGGGGATCTCCGGATCCTCGTGCCGGCGGCCAAGCCGGGCAGCTACCCGGAATGGATCTCCGGCCCGACCGGGTTTCTGACCAACTGGATCGCGGCCACCGCGCACGGCGAGCGGGTGCTGTTCACCGCGGCGATCGCGACGATGCTGGTCGCATACCTGGTCGTCGTCTACTCGGCGCCGCGGCTGCGCACAGCATGGGTGCTGGCGGCGATCGTCGTGCTGCACCTGATCTTCTTGCTCTCGCCGCCGCTGACGCTCAGCGACGTCTTCAACTACCTCAACTACGGGCGCATGGAGGCCGTCTACCACCTGAACCCGTACGTGACGATCCCGGCGCTCGAACCCCACAGCGACCCCAGCTTCCTGCTCAGCAACTGGCACGGGCTGCTGAGCCCGTACGGCCCGCTGTTCACGGCCTTCACGATGGCGCTGGTGCCGCTCGGCGTGGCCGGCTCGTTCTGGGCGATGAAGGTCACGCTGATGCTGGCGAGCCTCGGCACCGTGTTCCTCGTCTACCGCTGCGCCGAATTGCTCGGCCGCAATCCGCTGGCGGCGGCCCTGATCGTGGGGATCAATCCGATCGTGCTGGTCTGGGGGCTCGGCGGTGACCACAACGACTTCCTGATGATCTTCTTCCTCGTCCTCGGCTTCTGGCTGCTCCTGCGGGCGAACGCGATGCGCGTGGGCAGGCGCGCGCGGCCCGCGCCGGATGGCATCGGCGGCGTGGGGTTCGGCGTTCGCCGTGCCTGGGCGTGGCTTGACGGGATGCCCAGGCCGCTGGTCAGGGGAGAGCCTGCGGCGTGGATGGAGATCGGGGCGGGCGTCGCGCTGGTTGCCGCGGTGTCGATCAAGGCCTCCTCGGCGGTGCTCGTCCCCGTGGTCGTGGCCGGCGCTGCGCGGCGTATCCGGGTGGCGATCGGTCTCGTGATCGGGCTCCTGGGGGCGGTGGCGCTGACCGTCGTCATGTTCGGCGTGAACCTGCCGAACATCGGCCAGCAGGACCGGCTCGTGATCCCCGACGGGATTCCCAACCTGCTCGGCCTCGCGCTCGGCTTCGGCGGCTACACCTCGCAGATGCGCACCGTGCTGACGCTGCTGCTGGCCGCCGTGATCGCCGGCGCCGCGATCTGGACCTGGCGCACCCGCCGCTGGCTGACCGCGTGCGGCGTGGTCACGCTCGCGCTGCTGCTGACGCTCGGCTGGACGCTGCCTTGGTACATCCTCTGGCTGCTTCCGTTCGCGGCGCTGTCGCGTTCGCGCGGCCTGAGGATCGCCGCCGTCGTGTTCGGCGTCTACATCTACCTCGCCTGGATGCCCTACTCCGCGGAGATCCTCGGCTTCCTCCACATCAACCCTGCCAACACCAACCTGGGCGCGCAGGAAACCAACTTCATGACCGCGCTGCTGTTCTGATGGTTCGCCGCTCGTGAGCATCCAGCCGCGCCAGCCGACCAGCACCGACGAGGAGCTGTTCGCCGCCGAGCGCGCGAGCGTCGCCGCGCTGCGCTCCGACGACGAGCGCATCGCGCTGATCGCCTCCGAGCTGGCCTACGGCTTCGAGGCGCTCGCCCATATCGGGCCGGCGGTGTCGGTGTTCGGCTCAGCGCGCACCAGCGTCGAGGATCCGGCCTACGAGCAGGCCCGCGAGCTGGGACGCGGACTGGCGTCCGAGGGTTTCGCGGTGATCACCGGCGGCGGCAGCGGAAGCATGGAGGCGGCCAACCGCGGCGCGCAGGAGGCCGGCGGGCGTTCGATCGGGCTGAACATCGAGCTGCCGCAAGAGCAGGTGCCCAACCGCTACGTCGACCTCGGCCTGGAGTTCCACTATTTCTTCGTGCGCAAGCTGATGTTCGTCCGCTACGCCAGCGCGTTCGTCGTCGTACCCGGCGGACTCGGCACCCTGGACGAGCTGTTCGAGGCGCTGACGCTGATCCAGACCGGCAAGATCAGCCACTTCCCGGTGATCCTCTACGGGAGCGACTACTGGCGGGGCCTGGTCGACTGGATCCAGGGGTCGGTGCTCGCGCGCGCGAACATCTCACCCGGCGATCTCTCGTTGCTCCAGTTCGCCGACGAGCCCGGTGAGGTCTGCCGGATCGTCGGCGCGGCCGCGGCCGCCCAGGGACGCCGGCCCCGCGGCTGATCAGTGCTCGGCGACGTAGCCGCCGTCCGGCTGGATCGGCAGGCCGGCGTCCACCCAGGCCTGGATCCCGCCGGTCAGCGTGTAGGCGTCGTAGCCGGCGGCCCGAAAGGCGCTCGCGGCCATCGCCGAGCGCATGCCGAGGCGGCAGTGGAAGACGACAGGCCGGTCGCGGTCGATCGTCTCCGCGTTCGAAGCCAGCCGCTCGAGCTCGATATGGCGGGTTCCCTCGATGTAGCCGGCCTCGCGCTCATAGCTCTCGCGCACGTCGATGACGTTCGCGCCGTCGGCCAGAAGCTCCGCCGCACGCTGCGGGGTGATCTCGATCTCGGGGTTCTCGAAGGCGTTCATCGCGGTCGCTGAGCATACGCCACCGCCCTGACCGAGCCGGATCGAGCGGGGGGTAGGATGAGACCGTGGCGATGCTCGGCGAAACGTACGCGCTGCCCAGCGATGTGGTCGAGTTCCGCGACGCGATCCGCCAGATCGTGGTCGAGCAGGTCGCGCCGAGGGCCGCCGAGATCGACGAGCAGGCCGAGTATCCGTGGGACCTGCGCCGGCTGTTCGCGCAGCACGACATGCTCGCCCTGCCGTTCGAGGAACGCTACGGCGGCACGGGGACGGGCACGCTGATGATGAACGTCGCGATCGAAGAGGTCGCGAAGGCCTGTGCGGCCAGCGCCCTGATCCTGATGCTCCAGGATCTCGGCACGCTGCCGATCCGGCTGTTCGGCAGCGACGAACAGAAGCTGCGCTTCCTGCCCCGCTGCGCGACCGGGGAGTGGTCGCCCGCGTTCGCGCTCTCGGAGCCGGGCGCCGGCTCCGACCCGGCGGCGATGGTGACCGCGGCGCGCCGCGACGGCGACGAGTGGGTCATCAGCGGCTCGAAGGCGTGGATCTCCAACTGCGGCATCGCCGACTTCTACGTCGTCTTCGCGCGCAGCGACGCGGCGGAGCGGCGGATCACGGCGTTCATCGTCGAGGCGGACCGTCCTGGCCTGATCGCCGGCAAGCTGGAGCACAAGCTCGGGATCCGCGGCTCGCCAACCGGGGAGCTGCGCTTCGACGACGTGCGCGTGCCGAACGAGAACGTGCTCGGCAGCGCCGGCAAGGGGCTGGGCGTGGCGCTCGGGACGCTCGAGCGCTCGCGGCTCGGCGCCGCCGCGCAGGCGGTCGGGATCGCGCAGGGCGCCACCGACTACGCCGTCGGCTATGCGCGCGAGCGCCAGCAGTTCGGCCAGCCGATCGGTGAGTTCCAGGGAATCGCCTTCAAGCTCGCGGACATGGAGCTGCGCACCGCCGCCGCGCGCGAGCTGCTCTACCGCGCCTGCGCGATGGCGGACCGTCGCGAGCCGGCGGCGGGCAAGTACGCCTCGATGGCGAAGGTCTTCGCCTCCGACACGGCGATGGCGGTGACGGTCGAGGCGGTTCAGGTGCTCGGCGGCGCCGGCTACGTGCGCGACCACCCGGTCGAGCGGATGATGCGCGACGCCAAGATCACCCAGATCTACGAGGGCACGAACGAGATCCAGCGGCTCGTGATCGCGCGATCGCTGCTTTGAGGAGCGCTCCCTTGTCCGAAACGCCGCTGAAGGTGATCCTGCGAGCCGCGGGCGTTGCGCTCGCGATCGGCGTCTCGGTCGCCTTCGTGCTCTCGCCGAACAGCGCCTCGCCGTTCGTGCGCGTGGTCGAGCTCGTCGCGGTGATCGCGGTCGGCGTCCTTGCGCTCTCCGCCGTGGTGGCGCTCGTGACCGGCTGGCTCGCCGGCTGGCAGGAGGGCGAGGCGGAGTTCGAGCTTGTCGTCCGGCGCGCCGAGCGGCTCGCGGCCGACAACCTCGCCGCCGAACCGGACGAGCTGGACTTCCTGGAGCTCGACCCGATGCGCGACGACGATTTCGAGGAGCTCGTGCGCGACGCGCTCGACGAGCTCCCGGACCTGCTGACGAACGCGCTCGCGCACGTCGCGGTCGTGATCTCCGACGGAGGACGCCGCGCCGGCGCCTACGGGCTCTACCAGGGTGGCGGCGCCCACCGTCACGCGCACGGCGATCGCATCGTGATCTTCCGCGACACGCTGCGACGCGACTTCGGCGCCGACCCGGACCTGCTGCACGCGCAGGTCGTGCGCGTCGTCCGCCACGAGCTCGCCCACCATGTCGGCTTCGATGAGATGGGTGTCGGCGAGCTGGGATTGTGATGCGGGCTTCGTTGGTGAGCACGGTGATGCGGGGAGGTGGGTGATGGTCGAGGCGGTGATCGTCGACGCGGTGCGCACGCCGATCGGGCGCGCGCTGAAGGGCTCGCTGCGCGCCGTGCGCGCGGATGACCTGGCGGCGCTGGCGCTGCGCGCGCTGGTCGAGCGCAACCCCCAGGTCGACTTCGCCCCGACCGACGACGTGATGATGGGCGCCGCGTCGGGGACAGGCGAACAGGGGTACAACGTAGGCCGAAACGCGCTGCTGCTCGCCGGAATCGACGAGCGCGTGCCGGGCTGCACCGTGAACCGCTTCTGCGCGTCCTCGCTGCAGACGCTGCGGATGGCGTTTCACGCGATCGTCGCCGGCGAGGGGGAGCAGTTCATCGCGGCCGGGGTCGAATCGGTGTCGCGAGCGGGGTTCGGCGCGGCCCCCGACTACTCGAACCTCAACCCGAGGCTCGACGGCTCGGCCGGGTCGCTCTGCGACGTCTATATCCCTATGGGCCTGACGGCCGAGAACGTGGCCGCGCGTTACGAGGTCTCCCGTGAGGATCAGGACCGCTGGGCGGTCATCTCGCAGACGCGTGCCGTCAGCGCGGCCGCGTCGGGCCATTTCGAGCGCGAGATCGTCCGCGTGACCGTGCCCGCGCACCTCGAGGATGACGGCGACGGCGGCACGCGCGAGGTGGCGGAGGCCGTGGTCGGCACCGACGACGGGCCGCGGCCGGGAACGACGATGGAGGTGCTCGCGGCGTTGAAGCCGGCGTTCAAGCCGGACGGCACCGTGACCGCCGGCAACTCGTGCCCGCTCAACGACGGCGCCGCGGCGGTGCTCGTGATGAGCGCGCAGCGCGCCGAGCGACTCGGCCTCCAACCGCGGGCGCGCATCCTCGCCTCGAGCGTGGCGGCGGTGGAGCCCGAGTACATGGGGGTCGGGCCGATTCCGGCGATCCGCAGCCTGCTCGAGCGCGCCGGACACTCGATCGAGCAGATCGACATCGTCGAGATCAACGAGGCCTTCGCGGCGCAGATCGTGCCGTGCATGCGTGAGCTCGGGATCGAGGACGAGCAGCTCAACCCCTTCGGCGGCGCGATCGCGCTCGGACACCCGTTCGGCATGACCGGCGCGAGGATCATGACGACGTTGCTGAATGGGCTCGAGAGCAGCGGCGGGCGGCTCGGGATCGAGGCGATGTGCGTCGCCGGCGGGATGGGCATGGCGATGCTGGTGGAGCGGATCTGACCAGCCGGTGGCCGCGCTCAGGCGTCGTCGCGGCTGGCCAGCGAGAGCGCGAACCATTCGTTCGCGTCGGTGTGCCAGGCCGCCAGCGCCAGGCCGGCCGCGGCCAGCTCGGCCGCGACGCGCTCGCGCGTGAACTTGGCGCTGATCTCCGTGCGCATCTCCTCGCCCGCCGCGAAGCGCACCGTGAGGCCGATCGCGGGCAGCCGCACCTCCTGCTCCTCGCGCGCGCGCAGGCGCATCTCGATCCACTCGTTGTCGGCGTCGAAGGCGGCCACGTGGTGGAAGGCGGACGGGTCGAAGTTCGCACCCAGCTCGCGGTTGAGCACGTGCAGGACGTTGCGGTTGAACTCGGCGGTGACGCCGGCCGCGTCGTCATAGGCGGCCTCGAGCGTCGCGCGATCCTTGACCAGGTCGGTGCCGAGCAGCAGATGGTCGTCGTCGCCCAGCAGCTCGGCGACACTGCCGAGGAAGCGCCGGCGGCCGGCCGGATCGAGGTTGCCGATCGTGCCGCCGAGGAACGCGACGAGCCGCGGCCCGCGCGGCGGCGGCAGCCGGTCGAGATGGCGCTCGAAGTCGCCGATCAGCCCGTGGACGTGCAGCCCCGGGTACTCCCGCGTCAGCTCGGCGGCGCCGTCTCGCACGACCTGCTCGGTGACGTCGACCGCGACGAAGCGCTGGAGCGTGCCGGCGGCCGCCATCGCGTCCAGCAGCAGGCGGGTCTTCGCGGCGCTGCCCGAACCGAGCTCGACGAGCTCGCTGGCGCCGGTGGCCGCGATCAGCTCATGCGCGACCCGCTCGAGGATCGCTCGCTCGGTGCGGGTCGGGTAGTACTCCGGCAGCTCGCAGATCCGATCGAAGAGGGCCGCGCCGCGCGAGTCGTACAGGTGCTTCGGCGGCAGCTGCTTGAGCGTCGCCGTCAGGCCGTGCCGGGCGTCGTCGGCGAGCGTGCGACCGCCGTCGCCACCGAACGCGTCCTCGAGCGTCACCTGCCCGCGAGGGGGCCGCATCGCCCGCGTGCTCATCCGCCGGCCGCCACGCGCAGGCCGGCGAAGATCTGCCGGCGGCTGGGGAAGTCCCAGTTGCGGAAGGTCGGCGTCGCGACCAGCGCGGACGTTGCGAAGGAGCCGCCGCGCAGGACGCGGTAGCCGCCGCCGAAGAAGACCTCGGAGTACTCGCGGTAGGGGTCGGCGCGGAAGCCCGGGTAGGGACCGAACTCGCTCGCCGTCCACTCCCAGACGTCGCCGATCATCCCGAGCGCGCCGCAGGGTGACGCGCCGGCGGCGAGCGCACCGGCCGTAAGCGGAGCGAAGTTTCCGGACTCGATCAGGTTGGCCTCCGGCGCAGCGGGGGGATGCTCACCCCACGGCCAGGCACGCTTGCAGGCGGTCGCGTGATCGAAGGTCGCCGCCAGCTCCCATTCCTCCTCGCGCGGCAGGCGCACGCCCCGCGCGCGCACGAAGGCGTCGGCCTCGTGGCAGGAGACATGCACCACCGGTGCGTCGAGGACCAGTTCGCCGGTGCCGGTCAGGCGGCGCTCGCGCCGGTCGTCGAGCCAGTGCAGCGGGCGTTGCACGTCCTCCGCGCAGCGCCACTCCCAGCCCTGCGGCGACCACCACTGCGCCCGCCGGTAGCCGCCGTCCTCGATGAACTCCAGCCAATCGCGGTTGGTCACCGCGGTCGCGCCGATCGCAAAAGCCTCAAGCTCGACCTGATGTGCAGGGAGCTCGTTGTCGTAGGCGAACCCCTCGCCGGCGGCGCCCAGCTCGAAGCTCGTGGCCGGCAGCTCGATCAGCTCCAGGCCGCTGCGCGGCGGCCCCGCGGCGGGCGTGGCGAGCGCTCCGGGAGGGTGCCAATCGGGGAGCGCGGCCAGTGCCAGCGTCTGCAGCATCGTCTCCGCGTGCTGGCGTTCGTGGCGCGCGACCAGCTCCGCGAACGGCTCGCCCAGGTCCAGGCCGCCGACGCGCGCGCGGACCGCCTCGAGGTAGTCGAGCGCATCCGCGCGGCGCAGGTACGGCAGCTCGCCGCGCCTGGCCCGCGGGGTCTCGAAGGCGTCGTAGACGTCGGCCAGATCGGCGCGCAGCAACGGCAGGCCGCCCTGCCGGTGGGCGAGCCAGAGATCCTCGAATGCCGCGATGTGTCCCAGATCCCACACGAGCGGGCTCATCAGCGGCGAATGGACGCGCTCCAAGTCGGCGTCGGACACCCCTTCGACCAGCGCGAGGGTCTGTGCCCGTGCCTCTTCGAGCCGACTGTGTTCGAGCACGGCCACGCCGTTGAAGTCTAGCCTCGGGCGTTTGCGTTACAGCCAGGATCGCAGGACGCGCCGGCCCTGGTCATGGTCGAGCACGCCGACGCCGCCGGGGGCCAGCGGGAACAGCGCCCCGTCGACCGCCGCCAGGCCGAGCCAGCGCGCGGTCAGCACGCGCAGCATGTGCCCGTGCGAGAAGATCACGACGTCGCCGGCGGCCGGCAGCGACGCGAGCACCGCCTCCGCTCGCCGGGCGACATCCGCCGCGTCCTCGCCCCCGGGACAGCCGTCGCGCCACATGTTCCAGCCCGGCCGCCGCGCGCGGATCTGCTCCGACGTGAGCCCCTCGTACTCACCGTAGTTCCACTCCATCAGCTCGTCACGCAGCACCGGCACGAAGCCGGCGAGCGCCGCCGTCTGCGTGGCACGTGCCAGCGGGCTGCTCCAGACGGTGGCTCCGGCCCAGGGCGCGAGCCGCTTGCGCAGCGCCCGCGCCTTGGCCCGCCCGGCGGCGTTGAGCGCCAGTTCGGTGCGGCCCGTGTGCCGGCCGCTCGCCGTCCAGTCCGTGTCGGCGTGGCGGACGATCACGAGCCGGCCGCCGCTCACCGTCGCGGCCGCGCTCACCGTGGTGGCTCCGCCCCCTGGCCGGCGAGCGCAGCGCTGTCGGCGATCACGGTCAGGCGCTCGCGGGCCAGCAGGCTCGCCGGCACCGCAGGATCGGGCTGGGCGAGCGCCCTGGCGAGCGCGTCGGCCTTCCCCGGCCCGCTGGCCAGCAGGATCGTGGCGTGCGCGCGGCGCAGCAGCTCGAGGCTGAGCGAAACGCGATCCGGTGGCGGCTTCGGCGCGTCATGCACCGCCACGCAGGTCACGCCGGCCGCGGCGAGCGCCGGGTTGTGCGGGAAGAGCGACGCCGTGTGGCCGTCCTCGCCGATCCCGAGCAGCACGATGTCGAGGACCGGCAGCAGGCCGCCGTCGGCGCTCACGCGCTCGCGCAGCAGCGCGTCGTAGGCGGCGGCGGCGGGCTCCGCCCCGAGCTCGCCCTCGATCCGGTGCACGAGCGCGCCGGCGGCGTGTCCCAGCAGCGTCTCGGCGACCATCCGGTAGTTGGACTCGGGATCGTCGGGACCGACGCAGCGCTCGTCGCCGAACCACAGCTCGACGCCGTTCCAGTCGCCGCACTGCAGCTGCGCGTAGGCGCCGGCCGGGGTGGTGCCGCCGGCGAGCGCGAGATGGGCGCGTCCGCGCGCCGCCAGCGTCGCGTCGAGCAGGTCGCCGATCAGGCGCGCGGCGCGGGCCGCCACGGCGGCGCCGTCGGCCGCCCGGATCACGGTCGGGGCGCTCACGTGAGCATCCCGGCGGCGGCGTCGAGCGCGTCGCGGTAGGTCGGATCGCGCAGCAGCGACTGGCGGATGCCCTCGCCGAGGATGCCGCCCTCGCCGCGCGAGGCGCCGAGCAGGCGCCAGCGGCGCTCCGCGCCGCCGGCGTCGCGCCGGGCGGCCGTGAGCCCGCCAGGCCCGCGGTCGAGCGAGAGCTCGCCGCCGTCGCGAAACTCGATCGTGACCCCGCCGAGGCCCGGCACGTCCTGCACCACCGACTCGAGCGTCACCGCCACCTCGCCCATCGAGCCCGTCGCGCGGCCGTGCCCGTCGCGTGTGAGCCGCCCCTGCGGCCAACCCAGACGCGACGTCAGCCAGCCGCACAGCAGCAGCGCGGCGGCGCCGGACTCGGCGACGTTACGGATCCGCAGCGCCGCGATCTCCGCCAGCTGGGGACGCCGTGCCGGCTGGTCGAACAGGGCGGCGATCCGCTCGCGCCACGGCGTCGAGCGCAGCCAGGCGAGATCGACGACGTAGCGCGCCGCCAGCAGCGCCTGGGCGCGCCGCAGCGCGCCGGCGACGTCCGGGTCCTCGACGGAGTCGAGCAGCACACACTGCGAGAGCCCGCGCAGCGCGTCGACGGCCTGCCAGTGGCCGTGCGGCGCCCAGACGACCGTGGTCAGGTCGGTGATCACGAGCGGGTCGATGATCGTGTCGAGGTGCGGGAGGTGCCCGGGACCGACGTCGAGGATCACCGTCTCGTGCGTCAGCACGTGCTGACCGTCGAGCGGCGCCGCGTCCGCCGCGATCGAGGCGACCGCGTCGATCGTCCGCCGGCCGTCGCTGACGGCGCAGACGATCGTGCGTGACGGGTGGTAGCGGCCGACGCGTCGCAGGCGGTTCGCGACCTCGCCGCTCCACTGGCGCTCGACGATGCAGATCAGGTTCAGCACGCGCGCCGGCACGTAGCCGTCGCTCTCGTTGTGGCGCTCGATCAGCAGATCGCGCAGCGCGGCCTCGATCGCCGCCGGCGTCGTGTTCTCACCCGCCCAGACGGTGTCGTTGAGCGTGGGCATCCGGGTCTCTCAGCGCCCGACGCGCACGCCACGGTTCGCTGGACGATCCATCAGATGGCCCGCCACTGGTGACCGTCGAGCAGCAGCTCGTCGGCCTGCGCCGGGCCCTGCGTGCCGGCGGCGTACTGCGGCAGGCTGGCGGCGTCCTCCGTCCACGCCGTGACGATCGGGTCGCAGATCCGCCACTGCGCCTCGACCTCGTCGTTGCGCGTGAAGAGCGTCGCCTCGCCGCGCATCGCATCCAGGATCAGGCGCTCGTAGGCCTCCGGCGACTGCGACAGAAACGCCGTGCCGTAGAGGAACTCCATGTTGACCGGACGGATCCGCATGCGCGTCCCCGGGATCTTCGCGCCGAGCGACAGCGAGACCCCCTCGTTGGGCTGGATCGTCATCACGAGCTGGTTGGGGCGCACGCCAAGCGAACCGTCCTGCTCGAAGGCGAGGTGGGGCACCGGCCGCAGCGTCACCGCGATCTCGGTGACCTTGCGCGCAAGGCGCTTGCCGGTGCGCAGGTAGAACGGCACGCCGGCCCAGCGCCAGTTGTCGACCTCGAGCCGCAGCGCGGCGTAGGTCTCGGTGTGGGAGTCCGACGGCACGCCGTCCTCCTGCAGGTAGCCCACGACCTGCTCGCCGCCGCTGACGCCGGGGCCGTACTGCGCGCGGACGCTCATCTGCGCGAGCTCGTCGGCGCGCGGCGTGCGGATCGCGTGCAGCACCTTGACCTTCTCGTCGCGCACGTCGTTGGCGGCGAAGGTCACCGGCGGCTCCATGCACAGCAGCGTCAGCAGTTGCATCATGTGGTTCTCGACCAGGTCGCGCAACGCGCCGGCGTGGTCGTAGTAGCCCGCGCGACTGCCGATGCCGATGTCCTCGGCCGCCGTGATCTGCACGTGCGCGATGTAGTTGCGGTTCCAGAGCGGCTCGAACATGCCGTTCGCGAAACGGAACGCGAGCATGTTCTGCACGGTTTCCTTGCCCAGGTAGTGGTCGATGCGGAAGACCTGGCTCTCGTCGAAGACGCTCAGGACCTTCGCGTTCAGCGCGCGCGCCTCCGCCAGGGAGGTGCCGAACGGCTTCTCGATGATCACGCGCACGTCGGCGTGCTCCGACTGGGCGAGCTCGGCCTTGCCGAGCTCGCCGACGATCACGGAGAAGAAGTCCGGGGCCGTCGAGAGGTAGAACGCGCGCGACATCGGCTCGCCGTCGGCGTCGTCGAGCTCCGTCAGCGCGGCGGCGAGGGCGGTGTAGGTGGCGCCGTCGTCGAAGGCCCCGGCGACGTAGCGAAGCTCGGCGAGCAGGCCGCTCAGCACGCTCTCGTCCGGGGGTGTGCGCGAGAAGGCGCGGATCGACTCCGCGGCCATCTCGCGGTAGGCGTCGTTGCTCAGCTCGCCGCGGGAGACGCCGATCAGGTTGAACTGGCCCGGCAGCGCCCCCTCGTGGGCGAGGTTGTAGAGAGCGGGCAGCAGCTTGCGTTTCGCCAGGTCGCCGGTCGCGCCGAAGATCACGAGGTTGGTCGGCGCGACCGGTAGGCGTTCGAGCCCCGCGGCGAGCGGGTTCGGTTCGGTTTCGGCCAGCGTCACGTCCCGCTCTTCTTGACGGCGTGGCCACCGAACTGGTTGCGCAGCGCGGCCAGCACGCGGGCGCTGTAGTCGCCCTGCGCACGCGAGTAGAAGCGGCTGTTGAGCGCTGCGCTGAGCGCCGGCGTCGGCACGCCGTGGTCGATCGCGTCCGCCAGCGTCCAGCGTCCCTCACCGGAGTCCTCGACCCAGCCCTCGAGCCCGGCGAGGTCGTTGCCGTCTTCTTCGAAGGCGCGTGCCGCCAGCTCGCACAACCAGGAACGGATCACCGAGCCCTGGTTCCACAGGTGGGCGATCTTGGCGTTGTCCAGCTCGAACTCGGACTGCTGGAACAGCTCGAACCCCTCGGCGTAGGCCTGCATCAGGCCGTACTCGATCGCGTTGTGGACCATCTTCACATAGTGCCCGGCGCCGCTTGGCCCGAAGTGCTCCCAGCCGCGGGCCCCGATCGCGGCCACGGCGTCCGGGGCGGTCGGCGGTGCCAGCACATCCAAGATCGGCGCCAGCCGCTTAACAGCCTTTCCCGGACCGCCGACCATCATGCAGTAGCCGACCTCGAGGCCCCACACGCCGCCGCTGGTACCGACGTCGACGTAGTGGACCTTGCGCTTGCGCGCGAGCGCGGAGCGGGTCTTGTCGTCGGTCCACTTCGAGTTGCCGCCGTCGACGATTGTGTCATCGGGCTCGAGCAGCTTGATCAGCGCCTCGACGGTCTCCTGCGTCGGCGCGCCGGCCGGCACCATGATCCAGACCATGCGTGGCGGCTCGAGCGCCCGCACCAGCTCACGCAGGCTCGCGGCGCCTCGCGCACCCGTCTTCTTCGCGCGCGCGACGGCCGCCGCGTCGAAGTCGAAGGCGACGACGTCGTGGTCCGAGTCGCGGCGGATGCGCGCGACCATGTTCCCGCCCATCTTGCCCAGCCCGACGAATCCGATCTGCATCAGAGCATCTCCTTGATCGCGGTGTGGAGGTCGCGCAGCGCGCTCGCCGGGTCGCCGCTCAGCCGCACGATCTCGGCCGGCAGGCCGTGGGAGCGCAGCGTCTCGAGATCGCCGATCGCCTGTGCGGTCTTCAGCGTGCGGAAGGTGTAGCTCGCGCCCGGGATCTCGACGTCGGGCCCGCTGTCGGCGATCAGCGAGAGGAAGCGCCCGACCGGGGCCCCGCCCTTGTGCAGCTGGCCGGTCGAGTGCAGGAACCGCGGGCCGTAGCCGAAGGTGGTGGCGAGATGCGTGCGGGCGAGCAGCGTGGCCCGCAGGGCGGCGACCTCCTCGTCGAACTCGACCGAGGGCTCGAGATAGCCCATCACGGCGATGTAGCTGCCCGGGGCGCCGCCGCTCAGCAGCGCGCGCAGCGCCGCGTGGTCGGCGAACTGCGGCTCCGGCAGCGGGCCGGCCGCGAGCACGCGCTTGGTCGCGTCCTTCGCCTCCTGCACGTTGGGCTGGTCGAACGGGTTGATCTCGAGCACCCAGCCGGCGACCGCGGTCGCGAACTCGGCGAGGAAGAACATCCGCCCGAGATCCTCGCTCCCGTCGACGGTCAGCGTGAGCGTGGGATGCCCGGCGGCGCCGAGCGCGTCGATCCGCGCATCGGTGTCGGCGTCCGCGCGCTCGCCGTCGCGCAGGTAGACGAACACGCGGTCGGCGCCGTAGCTCTCCGGCCCCAGCAGCGGCTCGTCGGCGACCGGCAGGATCCCGCGTCCCTGCTTGCCGGTGCTCTCCGCGACGAGCTGCTCCACCCACAGGCCGAAGCTCGCGACCGGGTCGCCGACGACGAACGTCAGCTTGTCGCGGCCGTGGCGGGCGAGCTCGCCGATTGCGAGGCCGAGCCAGAGGCCCGGGTTGTTCTGCGTGCTGTCGAAGTGCGCGCAGGCCTGCTCGGCGAGCACGGCGCGGTCCAGCAGCGCGTGCAGCGGGGCGCCGATCAGCGCGGCCGGCACGAGACCGAACAGCGACAGCGCCGAATAGCGCCCGCCGATGTTCGGATCGTTCTCGAAGCTCGCGCGGAACCCGTGCTTGCGCGCCAGCTCCAGCAGCGAGCTGCCCGGGTCGGTGATCGCGACGAAGCGGCTGCCGTCGGGCACCAGGGAGTGGAAGTGCTCGAACAGCGAGAGCGTCTCGATCGTGCCCCCCGACTTCGTCGAGACGACGAAGAGCGTGCGGTCGAGGTCGATCGTCTCCTGCACGTCGAGGATCGCGGCCGGGTCGGTCGAGTCGAGCACGTGCAGCGCGAGCGCGCCCTCGGTCGCGCTGAAGGTCCGCCAGAGCACCTCCGGGGCGAGGCTGGAGCCGCCCATCCCGAGCAGCACCGCGTCGGTCAGGCCGTCGGCTGCGCAGAGGCGGGCGAACTCGACCAGCTCGTCGGCGCGCTCGGCCATCGCGTCGGAGATCGTCAGCCAGCCGAGGCGGTCGCCGATCTCCGGCACGCCCGGGCCGCCCCACAGCGATTCGTCCTTCGCCCACACGCGCCGGGCGATGCGCTCGTCCACGGCCTGCGAGACGCGGTCTGCGACGGCCGCCGAGAGCTCGGCGTCGATCACCGCGGCGATCGCCTGCGGGCGGCCCGTCAGCACGGTCTGGCGCGCGCTCTCGATGCCCGCGAGCAGCTTGTCCATCGGCTCGACGAAGGCGGCGATCCCCTGCTGCAGCAAGGTGGCGGTGACGTCCTCCATGTCGATGCCGGCGGTGGCGAGCGCGGCCAGGGCCGGCGCGGGATCCTGCTGCGCCGTTCCGGGGACGATCGTGCCGCGCTCGGCCGTGGCCAGCAGCGTCTTCATCGGCATCGTGTTGACGGTGTCGGGCGCGATCAGCCCGTCGACGTAGAGCGTGTCGGGGTAGGCGGGATTCTTGACCCCCGTCGAGGCCCACAGCGGGCGCTGCACGAGCGCGCCGGCGGCACGCAGCGCGGCGAAGCGCTCGCCGAGGAAGATCTGCTCGTAGCGGGCGTAGGCGGCGCGGGCGTTCGCCAGCGCGGCGGTGCCGGCGAGCTCGCTGTGCCCGCGCGCGATGAGGCGCTTGTCGACCTCGGTGTCCACGCGCGAGACGAAGAAGCTCGCGACCGAGTGGACGTCCAGGGAGAGGCCGGCGGCGGCTCGGCGCTCCAGGCCGCGGATGTAGGCCTCGGCGACCTGCGCGTAGCGCTCGACGCCGAACAGCAGCGTCACGTTGACGTTGATGCCCTCGAAGATCGCCTGCTCGATCGCGGGCACGCCGGCCTCGGTGCCGGGGATCTTGATCAGCACGTTCGGGCGTGCGAGCCGCGCCCAGTAGTCGCGCGCCTGCGCCAGCGTGCCCTCGGTGTCGTCGGCGAGCGTCGGCGCGACCTCCAGGGAGACGAATCCGTCGCCGAACTCGTCGTAGACGGGGCGCAGCACATCGGCGGCGTCCTGGACGTCGGTGATCGCGAGTCGTTCGTAGAGCGCCACGGCGTCGAGGCCCTCGTGCGCCAGGTCGGCGAGCGCGTCGTCGTAGTCGTCGGAGCCGAGGATCGCCTGTTCGAAGATCGCCGGATTGGAGGTGACGCCGCGCAGCGAGCATTCGTCGCGCAGCCGGGCCAGCTCGCCGCTGGCGATCAGCCCGCGGCGGATCTGGTCGAGCCACGGTGCCGTCCCGGCCGCGACCAGCGCGGCGAGGTTGGCGTTGGTCGTGTGGGGTGCGCTGGCCATGCCTCCTCCTTTCAGGTGTTCAACAGTGCGTGAGCCTGTTCGACGATCGCGTCGACGGTGATCCCGAAGTGCTGGTAGACGGCGGCCTCGGGAGCCGAGGCGCCGAAGCTCCGCATGCCGATCACGGCGCCGCGCTCGCCGGTCCAGCGGTCCCAGCCGAACGGGCTCGCCGCCTCGACGGCGATGCGCGCCGTCCCGGCCGCGCCGAGCACGCGTTCGCGCTCCGCCGCGGGCTGGCGCTCGAAGCGGTCCATGCAGGGCATGCTGACGACGCGCGCGCCGACCCCGTCGGCGGCGAGACGGTCCGCCGCCTCCAGGCACAGCGAGACCTCCGAGCCGGTGCCGATCAGCACCACGGCCGGAGCCTCGCCGGTGTCGCGCAGGATGTAGGCGCCGCGCTCGATCGCGTCGTCGGGGATCAGGTCGGGGTCGAGCACGACCAGCGCCTGGCGCGACAGTGCGAGCACGGTGGGGGTTTCGCTGGCGCGCAGCGCGAAGCTCCAGGCCAGCGCCGTCTCGTGGGCGTCGGCCGGGCGCACGACGTTGATGTTGGGCGTGGCGCGCAGGGCCGCGAGCTGTTCGATCGGCTGATGGGTCGGCCCGTCCTCGCCGACGCCGATCGAGTCGTGCGTGTAGCAGAAGATGCTCGGCAGCTCCATCAGCGCGGCGAGCCTGATCGCGCCCTTCATGTAGTCGGAGAAGATCAGGAAGGTCGCGCCGTAGGGCCGCAGGCCGCTGAGCGCCAGGCCGTTGACGATCGCGCCCATCGCGTGCTCGCGGATGCCGAAATGTAGGTTGCGCGCACCGTAGTCGCCGCGCTCGACGTCGCCGCCGCCGTCGATCAGCGTGAGCGTGGAGGGCGCGAGGTCGGCGGCGCCGCCGATCATCGAGGGCACGAGCGTGGCGGCGACCTGCAGCACCTCCTGGGAGGCCTTGCGCGTGGCGATCTTCGTGCCCGGCTCGAAGCGCTTGAGCAGCCCCGCCGGCAGTGCCGGCGGGCGCCGCTCGAAGATCGCCTCGAGCTCGCCGGCGAGCTCCGGGTGCGCCGCGCGGTAGGCGTCCATGCGCTCGTTCCACGCGCGCTCGGCCTGCTCGCCGCGGCCGATCGTCGCGCGGCAGTGCTCCAGCGCCGCGGGCGGCACGAAGAACGGCGGCTCGACCGGCCAGCCGTAGCCCTCCTTGGTCAGGCGGATCTCCTCCTCGCCGAGCGGCGAGCCGTGGGCGCTCGCGGTGTCCTGCTTGTGCGGCGCGCCGGGCGCGATGTGGGTGCGGCAGATGATCAGCGACGGGCGATCGGCGACCTCCATCGCGGCGTGGGCGGCCTGCTCGAGGCGGTCGAGCGCGAGATCCTCGCCGAGGTGCTGGACATGCCAGCCATAGGCCTCGTAGCGCGCGCCGACATCCTCGCTGAAGGCCAGTTCCGTGTCGCCCTCGATCGAGATGTGGTTGTCGTCGTAGAACGCGATCAGCCGGCCGAGCCCGAGGTGCCCGGCGAGCGAGCAGGCCTCGGACGAGATGCCCTCCTCCATGTCGCCGTCGGAGGCGATCGTGAACGTGTGGTGGTCGATGATCTCGTGGCCGTCGCGGTTGAAGCGGGCGGCGAGCAGCCGCTCCGCGAGCGCCAGGCCCACGCAGTTCGAGATGCCCTGGCCGAGCGGGCCGGTGGTCGCCTCGATCCCCGGCGCGTGGCCGTACTCCGGGTGACCGGCGCACGGCGAGCCGAGCTGGCGGAAGCTCTCGATGTCCTCCAGCTGCAGGCCGTAGCCGCAGAGGTAGAGCATCGCGTACAGCAGCATCGACGCGTGCCCGCAGGAGAGCACGAAACGATCGCGGTTGGGCCATGCGGCGTTGGCCGGGTTGTGGCGCATCACGCGGGTGTAGAGCGCGTAGGCGACCGGCGCGAGTGCCATCGGCGTCCCCGGGTGACCGGAGTTCGCCTTCTGCACGGCGTCCATCGCCAGTGTCCGAATCGTGTTGACGCAGAGCTCGTCGATGCCGCTCGCCGGCGGGGCTGTGCTCATCTGCTTTCTCCGTTCTGACGTTTCAATTCGCTGCGCGCGAGCAGGGCGGCGCCGCGCACCCCGGCCTGCGGACCGGATCGGGCGACGCGGATTTCGGTTGCGGTTCCGACGCCGTGGAGCACGTATTCGAGGGCGACCGCACGGGCCGGCCCGACCAGCAGTTCCCCGGCTGACGATACGCCACCGCCGATCGCGACGACCTGCGGGTCGAATGTGTTGATCGCGTTCGCGACGCCGACGCCGAGCCGGCGCCCGAGCGTGGCCACGCAGCCGATCGCGACGGCGTCGCCGGCCATGGCGGCGGCAACCGCGTCGGGGCCGCCGACGCTTCCGCGTTGCGCCAGCTGTCGCCCGAGGGCCGAGTCCGGATGGGCCTGCGCGGCCTCGCGCGCGAGGCGGTCGAGCACATGCCCGGCCGCCAGCGACTCCAGCGATCCCGGTTGGGGGAAGGTCGCCGTCGCCGCCGGGATCGCCTTGTCGATCGAGACGAGCGTCATCCCGAGTTCGCCCGCGGCGCCGGTCGCGCCGCGGTACGAGCGACCGTCGATCACGATCCCGCCCCCGACACCGGTTCCGACCGTGAACATCACGACGCTGTCGAGGTCGAGGCGGCCGCTCTCATCGTGGGCCTCGGCGAGCGCGGCGACCGTGGCGTCGTTGTCGACGAAGACCGGCAGGCCGAGGCGATCGCTCAGCACGGCGCGCAGCGGCACGTCCTGGAGCGGCACGTTGACGGAGGAGCGTGCGCGTCCGGTGGCGAACTCGACGACCGAGGGAATGCCGATGCCGACCGCGGCGGGCGTCTTGCCGGCGGCCACCGTCTGCACCTGCGCGACGATCTGCGCGATCAGCGCGTCGGTGCTCGCGCGCTCGGTCGGCCGCACGAGCGGATCGCCCGTGGCGGTGCCGCGCAGTGCCGCAACCGAAGTCTTGGTGCCGCCGACGTCGACTCCGATCACGAAACTCTGAGCGCTCATTCGTGGGCAAGCTATCAGCAGCCCTGCACCGCCCCGCCGGCGTGGTGGGCCGGCGCTCCCGGCCGACCGCCCCGACCGGCCGGCGCCGGCGTATACGCTGAGTCCCGTGACCGATCATCCGAGCACCACGCCACCGGATCGCAACCTCGCGCTCGAGCTGGTTCGCGTGACCGAGGCAGCGGCGCTGGGCGCCTCGCGGCTGATCGGCCGCGGCGACAAGGAGGCCGCGGATCAGGCGGCCGTCAACGCGATGCGCCACATGCTCGACAGCGTGCACATGGACGGCGTCGTGGTGATCGGTGAGGGGGAGAAGGACGAGGCGCCGATGCTGTTCAACGGCGAGCGGATCGGCGACGGCAGTGCGCCCGAGGTGGACATCGCGGTCGACCCGGTCGAGGGCACGACGCTGACCGCTCGCGGCATGCCGAGCGCGCTGTCGGTGATCGCGCTCTCACCGCGGGGCACGATGTTCGACCCGGGACCGTGCGTGTACATGGAGAAGATCGCCGGCGGCGCCGAGATCGCCGACCTGCTCGACCTCGACCGCCCGATCGGCGAGACCGTCGCGCTGGTGGCCGCGCGCAAGGGGATCGATGTCGCCGACGTGACGGTCGTGCTGCTCGACCGCCCCCGGCACGCCGCGGCGCTGACGGCGATCCACGCCGCGGGCGCCCGCGTGCGCCTGATCAGCGACGGCGACGTCTCCGCCTCGATCCTCGCGTGCAGCGAACGGGCGCCGGTCGACCTGCTGTGGGGGATCGGGGGCACGCCCGAGGGCGTGCTCTCGGCGGCCGCGATCAAGTGCATCGGCGGGCAGTTGCTCGGGCGTCTGTGGCCGCGCGACGATCGCGAGCGCCAGGCCGCGATCGACGCCGGTTACGAGCTCGACCGGGTGCTCGACCGCGACGATCTCGTGGCGGGCGACGACTGCTTCTTCTCGGCGACGGGCATCACCGACGGGGATGTGCTGCAGGGCGTGCGCTTCCAGGGCGCCACCGGCGCGACGACCGAGTCGCTCGTGATGCGGTCGCGTTCAGGCACCGTGCGCCGCATCCACGCGCGCCACGACCGCGCCAAGCTGCGCAGCTACTGACCCTGAGCGTCGCCCCGGAAGCGACCCGTCCGCGACTCGGCGAGGTCGAGCCGCGCCAGCGAGCGCAGGAAGGCGTGCGTGATGAGCACGTGGATCGCCGATTGGGTGGCGGCATACAGGCGCGGGCTGATCGCGTTGGCGATCGCCGGGTAGAAGCTCAGCACGGCGACCTCGACATGGATCGTCTGCTCCTCGGCCGGCGGGGCGTCGACGCGGCGGACGTCGATCTGGAGGAAGCCGCCGCGGCGGTCCTGGCGGTGTGAGACGAGCGCGCCGCCGCGGATCTGCCAGCGGACCACACCGCGGTCCCCGGTCAGCTCGTAGGCCGGCGGGTCGAAGCCGATCAGCACGAACGGGCGGCAGAGCAGGACGACGGCGCGGTCGTGCTCGCTGTAGGCGACCCGGATCAGCCCGAGCGAGCAGCGCTCGAGGAAGCGCCAGTAGGTGCGCGCCAGGCGCTCGAGCGACGCCGGCGACCAGAGCGCCGTGAGTGCCGGCGCCGAAATCCGCAGCTCCGCGGCCTGGATCGAGCGGGCCGCGCCATCGGCGTCGATCGTCGGCCCGCCCTCCGGATCGACGATCGTGACCTCGGCCGGGAGCCTCGCACGCCGGCGCACGGCCAGCGCCCACAGCGCCGCGAGCACGACAACGAGTAGCGCGATGAGGAGCCACATCGCCCTCTGATGCTGTCAGCTGGTGGCGCCGCCTGCGTTCGGCTCGCCGATCTCGCGCCCTCGGCGCCCGCGGCGGGCGCGGCGCCCGCGGCGGGCGGAGTGGAGCTCAGGCGCTCGGCGCGGTGGCGCCGCCGGCGATCGAGGTGCCGGCTCCGCCGGTCACGCCGGTCGCACCGGTCGACCCGGTCGGCCCGAAGAACTCGCCCGGCGCGATCAGCGGGCCGCTCAGGACCAGCATGCCGACGGGGACGGTCTGGGTGATGCCGAGCTCCTGGGCGGCCGCGTGCGTGAGGTCGAGCGTGGCGCCGTTCGCGTAGGGGCCGCGGTCGATCACCGGCACGATCAGTGTCTCGCCGTTGTAGGTGACCGAAACCGGTGTGCCGCAGGGCAGCGTGCGGTCGGCGAGGCCGACCATCGAGCGAGTCAGCGTCTCGCCGCAGGCGGTGTGGTCGCCGTAGAACCCGGGGCCGTACCAGGTGGCGACGACCTGCTGATAGACGGCCAGCGCGGCCTGCGGCGTGGCGGTGACCGAACTGGCTGAGGCGACGTCCGAGCTGACGACCCGCAGCGTGAGCTGGCCGGCGCGGGTCGCGCGCCAGCGGATCGCGAAGCTGCCGTTGGCGCTCGCGGTGGCGCTCAGCACGGTGACCCACGCACCGTTCTTCCCCTGGCGGACCTGCAGCCAGAGCGCGTGGCCGGCGTTGACGAGTGGAATCGAGCCGCTGACCACGGCGACCTGGTGCTCGAGCACCGACGAGGGCGTCACCGCCAGGGCCCCGGCGACCGTTGTCGGCACGGGGGTCGCAGGCGCAGCGGGAGTGGACGCGGTCGGGGCTGCCGTGCCGCCGTCGGTGCCCGCGCTCGCGCCCGCGGGCAGAGCGAGAAGGCCGACGCAGAGGCCGGGAACCGCCCATCGAATGGCTTTACGCGCGCGCACCATGCACTCACTGCCCGGGTACCGTCGCCTACGGGGTGAGCTGTCGGGCTCGCGCGCTCTGCGCTACGACCGCAAATCCGGCCGATTCGCCCCAGCGGAGCTGCCTCCGCAATGGTTCCCCCGCCCACTCTGCGCGGACGCAGCGTGGCTCGGCGTGGTGGCGCGAGTATACGCGCTCGCACGCGGGCGTGTAAGAAGATCGCCGGCGCGGCGCTGCCCTGTATTTCGCGCTCCGGCGGATTAAATCCTGCATACGCATGGAAACCTGAAACCTTCCCATGCGTTATGCGTATTAGTAGTGGGGAAAAGCCCCGTGAGGGCGGCCGCAAACGTTGACTACATAAAGTAAAGCGCGTAGAATACCGAGCGACGTTTGAGCTGCGCGGTGTGCGGGGAGCCCCCGCCCCAGAGCGCTTGAGCGGCTCTCTCGGCAATCGCAGGCGAACAGGCCCCTGACGGTGCTCGCTCGTCTGCGCGACGGAAACGGAACGAAATGTCAGTAGCGGAACTGCAGGAGCTCGAAGAGGTCAAGGGTCTGGTCGCCAAGGGCCAGCAGGTCGGCGTGCTCAGCTACGCCGAGATTCAGGGCGCCGTCTCTGAGCTCGACATGGACGAGGCGGACATGGAGGAGCTGCACGGCTTCCTCGAGCGTTCCGAGATCGAGCTGGTCGAGGACATCGACCCGGCCACCGCCGCGGGCTCCGAGGTGGAGCGCGCGCCCGACAAGCGCGGGCGCCGCAAGGCGAAGACGGCGCTCGACCTCAAGCCGGACATGACCACCGACTCGCTGCAGCTGTTCCTCAAGGACATCGGCAAGGTGCGCCTGCTGACGGCACAGGAGGAGGTCGACCTCGCCAAGCGCATCGAGCGCGGCGACCTCGACGCCAAGCAGAAGATGGTCGAGTCGAACCTGCGCCTGGTCGTCTCGATCGCGAAGAACTATCGCAACCAGGGCCTGCCGTTCCTCGACCTGATCCAGGAGGGGACGCTCGGGCTCGTGCGCGCGGCGGAGAAGTTCGACTACCGCAAGGGCTTCAAGTTCTCGACCTACGCAACCTGGTGGATCCGCCAGGCGATCGCACGCGCGCTCGCCGACAAGGCACGCACGATCCGCATCCCGGTTCACGTCGTCGAGAAGCTCAACAAGATCGGTCGCGCCGAGCGCAAGCTGGTCACCGAGCTGGGCCGCGAGCCGACGCCGGACGAGATCGCCGCGGTGACCGGGATCGACCCGGACGAGGTCGACTCGATCAAGCGCTCGGCACAGGCGCCGGTCTCGCTGGAGAAGCCGGTCGGCGACGAGGAGGAGTCCGAGTTCGGCCAGTTCATCGCCGACGAGCGGGCCGAGTCGCCCTACGAGCGGGCCGCGGAGATCCTCACCAAGGAGGCGCTGCGCGAGGCGCTCGAGAACCTCTCCTACCGCGAGCGTCGCGTGCTCGAACTGCGCTACGGCCTGGGCGGCGAGCACCCCCGCACCCTCGACGAGGTCGGCCGCACGTTCAACGTCACGCGCGAGCGGATCCGCCAGATCGAGAACCAGTCGCTGAAGAAGCTTCAGAGCCTCGCCGAGGCGCAGAAGCTGCGCGACGTCGCCTGAGCACCGCTTGATGGCCCCGCCGGGGTACGCCGCCGGGGGCCGCGACGTCGCCTGAGCGGGCGCTGCGGGCAGCCACGACGGCTGCCCAAACGCGCCGGCGCGCGCCCGCGGACACTCACACCGCGATGGTCAACCCGTCCAGGCGCTCAACCTTTGCGCCCGGCGCGCCGATCCTTGGACAGGCTCGTGATTGACATCGACCAGGCACTCTGCGCGCTCGTCGCGTGCGACGGATCCGATCTGCACCTGAAGGTGGGGTCGGTTCCGCTTGCCCGCGTCGACGGCGAGCTCACGCAGCTCAGCAACGACGATTGGCCGGTGCTCGAGGCCGCCGACACCGAGGCGGCGCTGCACCAGCTGGTCGGCAACAGCGTGCGCATGGCCGAGTTCGACGTCGAGAACGAGATCGACCTCTCGCACGACATCCCCGGCGTCGCCCGCTTCCGCATCAACGCCTTCCGCCAGCGCGGCGGCGTGTCACTGGTCGCGCGCGCGATCCCGCACCGGATCCGAACGATCGAGGAGCTGGCGCTGCCGGCGGTGGTCGCGGACCTGGCCGACGAGCAGCGCGGCATCGTGCTGGTCACCGGCACGACCGGCTCGGGCAAGTCGACGACGCTCGCGGCGATGATCCACCACATCAACCTCAGTCGCCCCGCGCACATCGTCACGATCGAGGATCCGATCGAGTTCATCCACGCGGACCTGCGCTCGGTGGTCAGCCAGCGCGAGGTCGGCGTCGACACGGCGTCCTTCAAGCGCGCGCTGCGGCGCGTGCTGCGCCAGGACCCCGACGTGATCCTGATCGGCGAGATGCGCGACGAGGAGACCGTCGCCACCGCGATCTCGGCGGCCGAGACCGGCCACCTGGTGCTCTCCACGATCCACACGATCGACGCGACCGAGTCGATCAACCGGATGCTCGACTTCTTCCCGCCGCACCAGCACACACAGGTGCGCTCGATGCTCGCCGGCACGCTGCGCGGAGTGATCTCGCAGCGCCTGGTGCCCGCGGCGGAGGGCGGACGGGTGGCCGTCTGCGAGGTGCTGCGAATGACCGGGCGCGCGCGCGACATGATCCTCGACCCCAACCAGACAGGGGCGCTGCCGACGGTGGTCGCCGAGGGCGGCTACTACGGCATGCAGACCTTCGACCAGGCGCTCTACGCGCACGTCGTCGCAGGCCGTGTCACGGTCGAGGACGCCGTGATGGTCGCCTCGAGCCCGCACGACTTCAAGTTGCTGCTCGACGCCGAGGGCCGCCACGGCACGACGATGGCGGATGTGCCGGCGGTCGCGCCGGTGACGCAGCCGCTGACGCTCGTCAGCTAGACGCACGGCTCGAACCGACGCTTCAGTTGGTAAAGTATCGGGTGCGATGTCATCCGATGACAACTGTCCCGTCTGTCACACGACCGAGCTGGTCGGGGGGAAGTGGACGCTCCTTCTGGTGCGCGACCTCGCCGCCGGCCGCAGCCGTTTCTGCGAGCTCGAGCGCTCGCTGACCGGGATCAGCCCGCGCACGCTCTCGCTGCGCCTGCGCGCGCTCGAGGAGGACGGCATCGTCGAGCGCCACACCTACCCCGAGGTCCCGCCGCGCGTCGAGTACTCGCTCACCCAGAAGGGGCTCGACCTGCTGCCGATCATCGAGAGCATGCGGGTGTACGGTCGCCGCTGGCTGTGCGAGGAGGTTTCGCAGGCGCCCGCGCACCGGCAGGCCCAGGACACCGTGCAGGCCGTGGCGGCGCCCGAGCGCCGCGCCGCCGTCGCCGCGTAGCGAGCGCGCGCCCGAGCGCCGCACCGCGCCACACCGCACCGCCGACCGGCCGCGCCGCCGCACCCGCACAGCCCACGTGCCGCACCGCCGCACCGCACCGCACCGCCACGCCGCTGCAATCGCGGCTGCGCCTGAAGGACGATCGCCCGCGCGGACGAATCGCCCCCCATGCAGTCGCGCCAGCTCCACGCCTCGTTGCACGCGTTCGCCGTCGCGGCGAGCGCGACGCTCGCCGGTGCAGTCGCGGGAGGCGACGAGCTCGGCTTCGAGGTCGTGGAGGAGGGCGCGCGCGGCTCGCGCCCCGGGCTCTACTGCTATGCGCCGCTGAGCGCCGAGTTCGTCGAGAGCCACTGGACGAGCCTGCTGGCGCTGCCGCAGATGCGCGACGCCCAGCTGGCGCTGGCCGGCCTCGACGGGCTCGAGACCTACATCGACACCTACGCCGAGGAGCACCGCGTCGGGGCGCCGATCGAGCAGGACGCGCTGCGCTGCTTCACGCGTCGCGTGTTCGCGGGCGCGGGGGAGGACTTCGAGCTGTCGCCGGAGCGCTTCGAGCCGGCCTACCGCGAGCTGGCGGCGGGGACGAACGCGCAGACCGGCGAGATCGCCGTGCTCGCGCTGCTGCGCGGGATCGGCTGCGAGTCGGCGGAGATCACGCTGGCCGAGGGGATGATGCTCGCGCCGCTCGCGCGACTGGACGTGCTGCCGCCCGATCCGCTCTGGCGCCGCGACGACGCTCGCCCCGGCGTCGGCCCGCGCACCGTCGTCGCGCTCGTCCCCGGCGAGCATGCGGGGGCGATCGGCGAGGCGCTCGAACGCCTGCGCGACCTGCAGACGGCGCTGCGCCTCTACGCGCCGGGCATCTCGCTGGCGCCACTCGCCTGGGTGCGCGCGCAGCGCTCCACCTGGCGCCCGCTGCCGATCCCCGGCGGCGGAAGCTGCGAGGGCACGGTCGTGATCGCGCCCGACCAGGAGGACGAGCTGCGTGCGTTCGCCAACCTCGTCGCGCGGCGACGCCCGGTGGAGGGCGAGCTGGCGTGGGCGCTGGAGCGCTTCGAACTGGCGGCCGAGCGCGGCGACCCGCTGCGCGCGCTGACCGACAACCTGCTGGCGCTGCGGGCGCTGCTCGAGCCGGAGGGACCGCGCAGCGGTCGCCTCGCGGGGCGGATCGCCGCGCTCTGCGCGGAGCCGGCGGAGCGCATCGCCGCGACCGAGCGCGTCGCGCACGCGATCTCACTCGAACGCTCGCTGATCGCGGGGGTGAGCGTCGGCGAGCACGCTCAGAAGCTCGCGGAGGAGATCGAGAGCCACCTGCGGGCGCTCCTGCGAGACGTCATCTGCGGGCACCTCAGCGCCGAGCTGGTCGAGCTTGCGGACTCGCTGCTGATCGACGACGACGACGGCGAGGACGAGCCGACGCTGCGGCCCGGCGAGTCGCGCACGCTGCGCCGGCCCGCCGCGACCCAGCCGCGAAGCGACGACTGGTTCGAGCCGCTCGAGGACGACTACTGCGCCGCCGAGGGCGAGGTCCCGTTCGTGGATCGCCCGAGGTAGCGCCCGATCTGCGCGAGACCGTCGAGGTCTTCGATCTCGACGCCCAGCTCGGGGATCAGCACCGGCTCGAGCTCGCCAAACGCCTCGCGCAGCCGCGCCAGGGCGGCCAGGTCCGCGGCGCCCAGCAGCTCCAGCTCGCGGCACTCCGCCAGCACCAGGGCGGCCAGGCGTGGGCCGAGCAGCGCCCCGAGCGCCGCCGGGTCGGCGGTCAGCGCCTCGAGCGGGTGGATGCGGTTGACGACGAGCGCGGCGAGCGCATGGTTGCCGCGGCGCAGCTCGGCGGCGAAGGCGATCGCCTCGTCGACCGCCTCGCGCCTGGGCGAGGTGACCAGCACGAAGTTCGTGGCCGGGTCGCGCAGCAGCGCCTGAACGGCGGCGGCCCGCGCGGCGAGCGCGTCGACCATGCCGGCGATGGCAGCGAAGAAGGCGGTGATCTCACGCAGGACTCCGGCGCCGGTCAGGCGCCCTAAAACTCCCATCAGCGGAGCCCCGGCACGGCTCGCCGCGCGCGTCGCGAAGTTGCCCTGAGCGAGCAGCAGGCGCAGGGCGCGGCCCTCGAAGAAGTGCGTCAGGCGCGCCGGCGCGTCGAGGAAGTCGAGCGCGTTGCGCGACGGCGGCGTGTCCAGCACGATCGCGTCGAAGTTGCCGTCGCGGTCGAGTTCGTAGAGCTTGGCGACGGCGCTGAACTCCTGCGAGCCGGCGACCGCGCCGGAGAGCTCGCGGTAGATGCGGTTCGAGAGCGCCCGCTCGCGCGCCGCGTCGTTCGGGGCGAGGCTCGCGATCAGCTCATCGAGCGTGCGCTTGGGGTCCAGGCGCATCGCCCACAGCTCGCCCGTCCCCGGCACGCGGCGCGGCTCACCGCTCAGCTCGTCGAAGCCGAGCGCCTGCGCGAGGCGCGGCGCCGGGTCGATCGTGACGACCGCGACACGTTCGCCGGCCGAGGCGCGCAGGCAGGCGATCGCGGCTGCGACCGTCGTCTTGCCGACGCCGCCGGCGCCGACGCAGATGCACAGCCGCCCGCCGAGCGCCGCGGGCTCCGGCGCGCTCACGCCGCCACCACCAGGTGCTCGGCCAGCGTCTCCAGCTCGCCCACGCCAAACTCGCCGCCGCCGAGGAAGGGCAGCTCAACCGGCGCGTGCAGCCTCGCGCACTGCAGCCGCTGGGCGCGAAACCGCGCGTCCGCCGCGATCGCGGCCGCCAGCGCGTGACGGGTCGCCGGCGCCGGCGCCGCCAGCGCGTGGGCGTCGCGCAGCGCGGCCACATCCGCGTCCGTGAAGCGCGCCGCCGCCACGCCGTTGAGGAGCTCCGCGTCGAGCGAGCCGCCGAGCGCGTCGCGCAGCCCGATCAGCTCCTCCACAGCCGCCCGCTCGGGTGTCGCGACCGCGGCCAGCGCGGTCAGCTTGCGGTCGCGCAGCGTGGCGGCGATGCGCCGCCCCTGGCGGGCGATCGGCCCGACCGCGGCGGCGCTCGCGAATGTGCGCGGCGCGTTCAGCAGCGCCAGCCCGTGCCCGGTGGCCGGGGCATCGACGACGACGACGTCGTAGGGGTCCGCCCCGTGCACCTTCCGCTCCGGCTGCGACAGCTCCCAGATCTTTCCGATCGTCAGCATCTCGCGCAGGCCCGGGGTCGCCGCGGCGACGATCCCGAAGGTCGTGCTCGAGCCGATCACGTCGGCGAGCATCCGCAGCGGGAGCTGGTCGTGCAGGTACTCCGCGAGCGCCTGGCGCGGATCGACGTCGAGCGTCCAGAGTCCCGGCGCAACCTCGCTCTCGACGCCGCTTCGCGCGCTCGCGCCGAACAGCCGCGGGACGTCGCCGCGGCCGCTGACCTCGACCACGATCGCGCGGCGGCCCTGGCGGGAGGCGAGCAGCCCGAGCGCCGCCGCGAGCGTGGAGCGCCCGACCCCGCCCTTGCCGAGCAGGAACACAAGTCGCCGGTCCAGCAGCCCGCGGCCGGCATGCTCGACTCTGTTCTCCGGTGGCGCGCTCGTGTCCACAACCTAGTGGGCGCACGCCAAACGCGGGTCCGCCACACGATCGTCATGAAGGATTCCTGTCAGCGCCTGCGAATAAGGCCGCGTGTGGGTCCGCCCTCGACGCTGGAGCAACCCGTGAGCCTGAAGGCATCCAAGAAGGCAAAGATCATCGCGTTCGCCAACCAGAAGGGCGGCGTCGCCAAGACGACGACGACGCTGAACCTCGCCGCGGCGTTCGCCGAGGAGGGTCATCGCGTCCTGTGCGTCGACATGGACCCGCAGGGCAACCTGACGATGTCGCAGGGGATCGACCCCGACTCGCTCGAGCAGTCGATGTACGACGTGCTGGTGCACAAGATCTCGATCCGCGAGGTGATCCGCAAGCGCGAGATCGACGTCGCCTGCGCGTCGATCGACCTCGCCGGCGCGGAGATCGCGATGGCGCCGATGATCGGCCGCGAGCGTGCCCTCCAGCGGGCCTTCGAGCCGATCCTCGAGGACTACGACTTCATCTGCATCGACACGCCGCCCAGCCTCGGTCTGCTGACGATCAACGCGCTGACCGCCGCCGACAAGGTGATCGTCCCCGTGCAGTGCGAGTATCTGTCGATGCGCGGCCTGATCCAGTTGCAGAACACGCTCTCGATGATCCGCGAGAACCTCAACCCCAACGTTGACATCGAAGGCATCCTGCCGACGCTCGTCGACTCGCGCACGATCCACGCCAAGGAGGCGATCGAGATCCTCGAGGAGAACTTCGGCGACCGCGTGTTCGCCTCGCGGATCCGCAAGACGGTGCGTTTCGCCGAGGCGCCGGTGAAGGGCATGTCCGTGCTCAAGTACGATCCGCATGGCGTGGCCGCACAGGCCTATCGCGATCTTGCCCAGGAGGTGCTCAATGGGCGCCGGTAAGCGCGCGAGCATGCGCGACGGCCCGCTCGCCGCGCTGTTTCGCAAGACCGAGCAGGACAGCCGCGCAGCGGCGCATCAGCCGGAGCCGCCGCATCCGGCCGACGAGCCGGCGCCCGCGCGCGAGCCTGCTGCGAGCGAATCCCATGCCGCGCAGCAGCCGGCGTTCGAGCCCCCGTCGCCTCCGCGCCATCCGCGCGAGAGCGGCGTGCCGCACCCCGCGCTCCGCGCCGACGAGAGCGAGGCGAGCGCCGTGCCGACGCCGCAGGAGCGCCTGCGCGCAGCGTTCAGCTCCGAGCTCCCCGACGACATCCTCGAACGCGACGCGCGCCATCACGCGACGCCGATCGACGTCTACGCCCGCGCCGACTACAGCGAGCCGCGGCCATCGTCGGTCGGGCAGCCGCGCCTGCGTGTGGTGGGGGTCGGCGGCGGCGGCGTCAACGCCGTCAACCGGATGGTCGAGGCCGGCATCGCCGGGGTCGAGTTCCTGGCCGTCAACACCGACCTGCAGTCGCTGCAGCAGTGCACGGCCGACGTCACCGTGCACATCGGCGCGCAGGTCACCCGCGGGCTCGGCTCGGGCGCGAACGCGGAGCTCGGCCGTCTGGCGGCGATGGAGGAGTACGACCAGGTCAAGTCGCTGCTGAAGGGCTCGGACATGATCTTCATCACGGCCGGCGAGGGTGGCGGCACCGGCACCGGCGCCGCGCCCGTGCTCGCGCGGATCGCGCGCGAGGTCGGCGCGCTGACGGTCGGCATCGTGACCAAGCCGTTCGGCTTCGAGGGAACCAAGCGCGCGCACCAGGCCGACGCCGGGATCGAGGCGCTCGCCGCGGAGGTCGACACGCTGATCGTCGTGCCCAACAACCGCCTGCTCTCCGTGCTCGACAAGCAGACCTCGATGGTCGAGGCCTTCCGCGTCGCGGACGACGTGCTCCGCCAGGGCGTGCAGGGGGTCTCCGACCTCGTCACGCTGCCCGGCCTGATCAACCTCGACTTCGCCGACGTCCGCACCGTGATGTCGGGCGCCGGCACGGCGCTGCTGGGCATCGGCATGGGTCACGGCGAGCACCGCGCGATCGAGGCCGCGATGGCCGCTGTCTCCTCGCCGCTGCTGGAGACCTCGATGGACGGGGCGCGTTCGATCCTGCTCTCGATCACCGGCGGCAGCGACCTCTCGCTGTGGGAGGTCAACGAGGCCGCGAAGGCAGTCAGCGAAGCGGCTCACCCGGACGCGAACATCATCTTCGGCGCGATGGTCGACGAGAACCTCGGCGACCAGGTCTGGGTCACGGTCGTCGCGACCGGCTACTCCGACCGCGCCATGCGTCGCCCGCGCCGGCTGGACGAGCCGATCGGCGAGCCGCGCATCCAGCGCACCAGTGCTCCGCGGCCGCACGCCGGTCGCGCGCCGGTATCGGTCGCATCGCTCGACGTGCCAGAGTTCGTCCCGCGCGGCTAGGTGAGGCCCGGCGGTGGTGCGCCTGCGCCCGCGCGCAGTCCTGGCGCCGGCCTGCGCCGCGCTGGCGCTGGTCGCCACCTCCTGCGGCGGGCCGGCCGCCGACCTCTTCGCGGTGGCGCGCAGCGGCTCGATCCCGGGCGCGGACGTCACCCTGATACCGAGCGGTGACGGCACCGTCCGCTGCAACGGCCACCGCCACGAGCTCCCCGACCCGCTGCTGCTGACCGCGGAGAACCTTGCCGACAACCTCACCACGCCCGCGTCCAAAGCCCTGCGCCTGCCCTCGGGCCCCCACCCGATCTACACCTACGTGGTCGACACCCCGTCGGGCGTCTTCAGCTACAGCGACGACTCCCCCCACCAGGGATCGACGCTCCGCCAGCTGCAGGCATGGGTGCTGACGGTCGTCCAGAAGGTCTGTTAGGAGGGTTTTCAGGGCCTCCGGCGCCGGAGGCGCCTGCGGCGGGATCGTCTCGTCCGGTCGGCGGCCTCGCCTCAGCCGAAGCGCACCTTTCCGTTCGACCGCGCCCGCGCCTGCGCCCGGTCGACGAACTCGAGACGCTTGAGCGCCGCGCGCATCAGCCGGGCCAGCAGCCGCAGGCGGGCGTTCTCGGAACGCAGCTCGAGCAGTCCCTGCTTCGCCTCGAGGCCGAACTCGACGGTCGCCGCCATGTCGTAGGCGGTCATCGCCTCCAGCAAGTCCGCGTCCAGCTCGTTGTCGGTCGCCTCGAGCACGAGCGCGGCGTAGGCGTCGCGGGCCGCCTGCCCGGCGGCCTCGTCCGGCACCTCCGCACGGTCTCCGAGAAACTCGACGGTGCCGGCGGGATAGGCGAGGTCGTCCTGGCGTTCGATCAGGCGAAACGGGCGGGTGCCCCGCGTGAGGATGTTGATCCGCCCGTCCTCCATCCGCTCCAGCACGCGCTCGATCGCGACCGCGCATCCGATCGGCTTGAGCTCGGCGTCGGCGAGCCAGACGATGCCGAGCTCGCGGTCGTGCTCCAGGCACTCCGCGACCATCGTGCGGTAGCGCGCCTCGAAGATGTGCAGCGGCACATACTCGCTGGGGAGGGCCACGAGGTCGAGCGGGAACAGGGGGAAGTCGCGCTCGATCGTCGCCGTCATCGACTCATTATGAGACGCGGCCGCCCGGGCGCGCGCCCGGCGGGCGCCCGGCGCGGGTCGGCGGGGCGCGGCGGCGTCGGAAGGCACCCGCGGCTGCTGGCATCATCCCGCGGCGATGGCGCAATCGGAGCTTGCCGCGCGCTTGCTCGCCGGCGATCGGCGGGCACTGGCGCGCGCGATCACGCTCGTCCAGGACGACGACCCAGCCGGCTGGGAGCTGGTGCGCGAGATCTACCCGCATACCGGGGCCGCCGCCGTCGTCGGCTTCACCGGGCCGCCTGGCGCCGGCAAGTCGACCCTGATCGGCGCGCTCACTCGGCGCCGCCGCGCGCTGGGGCGCCGGATCGGCGTGCTCTCGATCGATCCCAGCTCGCCGTTCACCGGCGGCGCCGTGCTGGGCGACCGCATCCGGCTGGCCGAGCACTTCCTCGACAGCGGCGTGTTCATCCGCTCGATGGCCACGCGCGGCGCGCTGGGCGGCCTGGCCGAGGCGGCGCTGCAGACGACGCTGCTGATTGAGGCAGCGGGGTACGAGGAGATCTACGTCGAGACGGTGGGGGTGGGACAGGCCGAGGTCGACATCGCGGCGCACGCCGACGCCGTCGTGCTGGTGCTCGTGCCCGGCTCCGGCGATTCGGTGCAGGCGCTCAAGGCCGGCGTGATGGAGATCCCCGATGTGCTCGTCGTCAACAAGGCCGACCAGCCGGCGAGCGACCTACTGGTGCGCGAGCTGCGCGGCTCGCTGCCACCCGCGCCGGTCGACGGCTGGCAGGTCCCGATCGTCACCACCGACGCGCTCAGCGGCGCGGGCGTCGAGGAGCTCGAGGGCGCGCTCGACGTCCACCGCCTCGCGCTCGCGGCCGCGGGCACGCTCGCGACACGCCGCCGGCGCAATCTGCGCAACGAGGTGATCGAGCTGGCGAGCGCGCGGATGCGCCGCGACCTGCAGGCGCGGCTGCACGGCGACGAGCGCTTCGAGGCGCTGCTCGACGAGGTCGTCGCGCGGCGGCTGGACCCCGCGAGCGCGGCGCAGCGTCTCAGCGACCCTCCCGGCGCCTGACGAAACGCAGTCCCGACCAGGTCTCGTCGATCGCGCAGACCCTGTTGTCGACCAGGCCCGTCGCGAGCACCGTTTCGCGCACGACGCGGTCGTCGAGATCCGTCGTGACCCCCGAGCTGCGCTTCGGCCACGCGATCCACAGCGCTGCGCGCGGCGCCAGCGCGGCGAGCAGCGGCTCGAGCCGCCGCTCGAGCTGCGCCCGCGAGGCGGCGAACTGGACGATCACGTCGAGGCGGCCGCGCAGCCGCGTGTGCGGCGGCGGGACGCCCTGCAGGCGCTCCGCGAAGCCGGCGGGAGCTGCAAGGACGGCGACGCGCGCGTCCGGGGTGATCCCGAGCTTGCGGGTCAGCGGGCTGGCCGAGTGGCCGGCTTGCGGGGTGACGGGCATCGCGTCCGCGCAGCGTACGTGCACGCGGGACGGCGCAGGGCGCGCCGCGGCGGGTCTTCCCTCACCGCGTGCCGTGTCGCCGGGCGCCGCTCACCACGAACCGTCGACGCAGCCGCCGTGCGTGCCCAGCGCCGGCCTGCATGAGCGGGTGATCGCGCCGGTGCCGGCACGCGCGATGCTGAACGCGTCGCCGCTCGCCGAGGTGCTCGTCACGGTGTAGGAGTCGGCGGTGGCGCTGACAGCCGAGAGATAGGCGATGCCGCTGTGGCGCGCGGTGACGATCGCGGTGTCGAGCGCGGCCAGCGCCGACGGCCTGCGGTTGGCGGCGCGGTAGCTGTCGTTGTGGCTGATGGCGAAGGTCTCGATCGCGGCCTGCGCGGCGAACGCGAGCTGCTCGGCGGCCCCGTCCTGCGCCAGCCGGCTCGGCGGCGCCGCGGGCGGCGGTTTCGCCACGCATATCCTGGCGGCGTCGGTCGCCCAGCGCGGTGTCCTGCCGGCGCGTCCGCTCGCCACCGCGGCCGTGTAGGCGACGAACGTGGAGAGCGGCACGTGCCGCTGGAAGTAGCGCAGGGCGCAAGTGCACCTCGCAGCGTTGCCGGCCCGCTCGCATCCGCCGAGGAAGCTGGTCTGCACGCCGGCTGGATAGCTGGGCCGCGCGACCGAGGCGGGGTGTCCGGGCGCTCGCGTGCGCGGCCCGCCGAGCGTCACGGTCAGCGCGCCCGCCGCGACGGCGGCGGCGATCGCGAGCGTCGCGACCAGGGCTCGCCGTGACCTTCTGGGTCGCGGCGCCGGTGGCGCCGGCGCCGGCTCGGCCGCCGCCTGGGGCGCCGGTTTGCCCCACTCGGCGAAGCGGTTCGGCGCGTCGGTCATCGTGTCGTATCGGCCCGCGCCTTTGGCCGCTTGAGGGTTGCGGCGCTTCGTCTCACGGTTGCGTTTCACGTCGCCGGCGTGATGCATGTGTCAGGGCGCGGCTGGGGGTACTGTCTGGGGCGATGACGATGCTCGGGTACTACTGGGGTGGCGCCGCTCACCTGCTGGTCGGGGTCCTGGTGTTGCTCGTGTTCGTGGGGCTGATCACGGCGATGGTGCTCGTTGTGGCCCGCCTGCTCGGAGGTGGCCGCGGCCTGATGGGGCAGGCTCAGCCCCTGCCGCCCCCTCACGCTGGGCCACCGCCGCAAAGCCCGCCGCATCCCTCCGCGCGCGAGATCCTGGACCGCCGGCTGGCGAGCGGTGAGATCACGATCGCGCAGTACGACGAGGTTCGGGCGAAGCTCGGCGGCAGCGCCGGCTGAGCGCCGGCCGGGTCCTGCCGCTCGCGCTCAGCCGCCGGCGGACGCGCCGGCGAGCTCGACGAGCAGGCGCACGCCGTAGCCCGAGCCGCCGGTTTCGGCGTAGGCGCGTCCGAGGTCCCAGGCGGTTCCGGCGATGTCGAGGTGCGCCCACGGGGTCTCGCCGGCGAAGCGGTGCAGGAACTCGCCGGCTGTGGACGCTCCCGCGAGCTGGCCGCCGGGGGCGTTGTTGAGGTCGGCGAAGGTGCCCTTGACGCGCTTCGCGTATTCGGGATGCAGCGGCAGGCGCCAGGCGAGCTCGCCGGTGCGCTCCGCCGCGCCCGACACCTCGGCGCACCAGTCGTCGTCGTTGCTGATCAGCCCGGCGTAGGTGTGGCCGAGCGCGACCACGCAGGAGCCCGTCAGCGTCGCGAGGTCCACCAGGCGCTCGGCACCCTCGGCGAGTGCGTGGGAGATGCAGTCGGCGAGCACGAGGCGCCCCTCGGCGTCGGTGTTGTTGACCTCGACGCTGACGCCGGCGAGCGTGCGGACGATGTCGCCCGGCTTGACGGAGCGCCCGCTCGGCATGTTCTCGGTCGCGCCGATCACGCCGATCACGCGGACCGGCAGCGCGAGGCGGGCGATCGCGCCGATCGCCTCGATCACCGCCGCGCCACCCGACATGTCGTACTTCATCTCCGCCATGTGCTCGCCGGCCTTGAGCGAGATGCCGCCGGTGTCGAACGTCACGGCCTTGCCGATGAAGCCGAGCGTCGGGCCGCTCGCGCCGGCGCCCTCGTAGCGCATGGTGATCAGCGCGGGCTCCTCATATGTGCCGGCCGCGACGGCGGCGAAAGCGCCCATCCCGCGGGCAACGATCTGGCCCCGGTCCTCCACCGTCAAGCTGAGGCCCTCGAGCTCCTCGGCGAGCGCCCGCGCGCGTTTCGCGAGGTCCGTCGGCGTCATGTCGTTCGACGGCGTGTCCTGGAGGACGCGTGCGGCGTTCGCGGCCTCCGCGATCACCTGCGCACGGGCGACCGCCGCGCCGACGTCCGCGGGTGCGCTGACGATCAGCTCCTCGAGCGTGGAGGGCTGGTCGGCGGGGTCCTTCGGCGCCTCCTTGTACGTGTCGAAGCGGTATGACGCGAGGATCGTGCCCTCGACGAGTGCGGCGGCGACGGCGGCGTCAGCGCCGGGGGGGAGCTCCCAGCACAGCGACGTTGCGCCCAGCTCGCCGGCGCGTTTGGCCGCCTTGGCCGCGCTCACCCGTGCAACCTCCGGCTTCCAGTCGTCGCGCTTGCCGAGCCCCGCCAGCAGCCAGCGGCGCGAGCCTTCGTGAGTCAACGCCAGCGAACCGGCGGCCCGCTTGGCCTCGCCGGACTCGAGCAGCTGCCGGAGGTGCTCGCCGGCAGGCTGCTCTTCGTCGAAGACGCCCACGACGATCGTGTCGGCTGCGGATCGCGAGGGGGGCTCGCTGCTGGCATGAACCCGCATAGGCGGACGCGAGCATACAGCGCGCGCCTGAGCGCCCTGACGGTCCACAGCTAGACTGCCTCTCACCGCAAGATCGATCGAAGGGAGCGCGCGCAGATGTCCACCACCGTGATTCTCGCCAGCGCCCGCACACCGATCGGCAAGCTCGGCGGCGCGCTCGCGTCGCTGCCGGCGGCGGAGCTCGGCACGCTCGCGGTCGCCGGCGCGCTCGAACGCAGCGGCGTCGCAGCCGAGCAGGTCGAGCACGTTGTGCTGGGCACGGTGCTCGCCGCGGGACAGGGCCAGGTTCCCTCCCGGCAGGCCGCGCACGCGGCCGGCATCCCGGTCACGGTCAGCTCGGAGACGCTCAACAAGGCCTGTGCTTCCGGGATGCGCGCTGTCTCGCTGCTCGACACGGCGATTCGCGCCGGCGACATCGACGTCGGCCTGGGCGGGGGCATGGAATCGATGTCGCGTGCGCCCTATCTGCTCGATGGCGCACGATTCGGCCTGCGCATGGGCGACGCGACCGTCCACGACGCGATGCTGCGCGACGGTCTGCTGAGCCCCTGGAGCGGCAAGCACATGGCGGCCGAGGCGACCGAGGTGGCGGCGGAGCTGGAGATCACGCGGGCCGACATGGACCGCTGGGCGCTGCGCTCGCATCAGCGGGCGATCGCCGCGATCGACGACGGCCGGCTCGCCGAGGAGATCGTCACCGTCAGCGTGACCGCACGCGGGGCAGAGGTGGCGGTCGATCGCGACGAGGCGCCGCGGAGCGATACGACGCTCGAGGCGCTCGCCGCACTGCCTGCGATCTTCATCGAGGGCGGCAGCCACACCGCGGGCAACTCGCCCGGGGTCAACGACGGCGCCGCGGCGATCGTCGTCGCCAGCGAGCACTGGGCGAAGCAGAACGGTTGCGAGCCGCTCGCCACGATCGTCGCCACCGCGCAGGCGGCCGACGAGTTTCCCTACCTTGCGCGCACGCCGGCGCTCGCCGCTCGCAAAGCGCTCGCGAGAGCGGGCCTCGACGCCTCGCAGATCGACCTGTGGGAGATCAACGAGGCCTTCGCCTCGGTCACGCTGCAGTCGATCAGGATGCTCGCGATCGACGAGGATCGCGTCAACGTCAACGGCGGCGCGATCGCGCTCGGTCATCCGATCGGCGCCTCGGGCGCGCGCATCCTCGGCTCGTTGGTGGCGGAGCTTCGGCGCCGCGGCGGGGGCCTCGGCTGCGCCGCGATCTGCTCCGGCGGCGCGCAGGGCGACGCCGTCATCGTGCGAGTCTGAGGCCGTTTGGCGACCGCGGCTATACGATCCCGAGGCGTACCTCCACGCATGCCCGCATCCGCCAGCCAGAAGAAGATCCGCGTCGTCGTCGCCAAGCCGGGCCTCGACGGGCACGACCGGGGGGCGAAGATCATCGCGCGGGCGCTGCGCGACGCGGGCATGGAGGTGATCTACACCGGCCTGCACCAGACACCCGAGCAGATCGTCGAGACGGTGATCCAGGAGGACGCCGACGCGGTCGGTCTATCCATCCTCTCCGGCGCGCACATGACGCTGGTGCCCCGGATCGTCGAGCTGCTGCGCGAGCAGGGGGCGGGCGACGTGCTGGTCACCGTTGGTGGGACGATCCCCGCAGACGACATACCCGCGCTGAAGGCGATCGGCGTCGCGGAGGTCTTCACGCCAGGCGCGTCCACCGTCGCCGCGATCGAGTTCATTCGCGCCGCCGTGGTGCGCGCGGCGTGAACGCCGGCGCCATCCAATCACCAGTCCCACCGAAGGAGCGCTCCACCGATGAAGATCTGCGTCTTGGTCAAAGAGGTGCCGGACGCCGCGGTTCGCAAGCGAATCGATCCGGCGACCGGGCGGATGGACCGCAGCGGCGAGCGCACGCTGAACCCCTACGACACCCACGCGATCGAGGCGGCGATGGCGATCCGCGAGGGGGGAGTGGTCGAGGTGGAGGAGATCGTGGCCGTCACGATGGGCCCCGAGGGGGCGGTTCGCGCGCTGCACAAGGCCGTCTCACTTGGCGTGGACCGCTCGCTGCACCTGTGCGACGACGGCCTCGCCGGATCCGATGTCGCGGCGACCGGCTACGCGCTCGCCGCGGCGCTGCGCCGTGAGGCGCCCGATCTCGTCCTGCTCGGCCAGCAGTCCGACGACGGCGAGTGCTACACGGTTGGTGCGATCGTCGCCGACCATCTGGCGATGCCGTCGCTGACCCAGGTGATCAAGCTGGACGTCGAGCAGCCGTCCGGCGACGCGCCGGCGCGACTGCGCTGCGAGCGTCAGGCCGAGTACGGCTACGACACCGTGGAGGTCGAACTGCCGGCGGTCGTCTCGGTCGGCGACGCGATCAACGAGCCCCGCTACCCGTCGCTGAAGGCGATCATGGGGGCCAAGAAGAAGCCGCTCGAGGTGCTGGGCCTCGGCGCGCTCGAGATCGACCCTGCGCGCGTCGGCGCGGAGGGTTCGGCGGCGCGCTGGACGGGTTCCAAGGAGCCGCCGCGCAAGCCGCCGGGGACGATCATCGAGGACGAGGACACCGACGCGACCGTCGCGCAGATCGTCGCCTGGCTCGATGAGAGGAAGTTGATCTGATGGCCGACATCCTTGTCTACGCGCTGCATTACGAAGGCGCGTTCAACCGCAACTCACTGGGAGCGGTGTCGGAGGGCGCGAAGCTCGCGGCCGAACTCGGCGGCGAGGTCCACGCGGTCGTCCTCGGTGAGCGCGTCAGCGACGAGCTGTGCGCCTCGCTGGGCGGCTACGGAGCGCGGACGGTGTATCGCGTGGAAGGGCCCGAGGGGCTCGCGCAGCCGGTCGTCGACGCGATGGCGCAGCTGGTCAGGGCGCACGGTTTCGGCTACGCGCTGTTCGGCGGCGGGCTGCTCGGCTTCGAGATCGGGGCCGGCCTCGCCGCCCGGCTGGGCGCCGGCGTCGCGATGGAGGTCACGGCGGTGCGGGCGCAGGACGGCCGCGTCGTGGCGGAGCGCCCGATCCTCGGCGACTCGGCGATCTCCGAGATCTCATACCGCAGCGAGCTGGGGATCGTGATCGGCCGCCTGAACGCCCTCGAGCTGGCGGATCCCAGCCGGAACGAGGCGGCGGTGACGGACGTCGAGGTCGAGTTCTCGGAGTTCTCGACGCGGGCGCGGATGCTGCGCCGCGGCGAGCAGCGCGGCGAGGACGTCGACATCGAGGGCGCTGACATCCTCGTCGCCGGCGGACGGGGCCTCGGCAAGGCCGAGAGCTTCGAGCTGTGCACCGAGCTGGCCAAGGCGTTCGGCCCGGGCAGCGCCGTGGCGGCGACGCGCGCCGTCGTGGATGCCGGCTGGTACCCCTACGCCGGGCAGATCGGCCAGACCGGCAAGACCGTCTCGCCGAAGCTCTACTTCGCAGCCGGCATCTCCGGCGCGATCCAGCACAAGGTCGGGATGCAGGGCTCGGAGAACATCGTCGCGGTCAACAAGGATGCCAACGCGCCGATCTTCGAGTTCTCCGATCTCGGCATCGTTGGCGACCTCAACCGGATCCTGCCGAAGCTCAGCGCGGCGCTGCGGGCGCGCAGGGAGGGCTGAGATGCGCCGCCGCGCCGGCGTCGTCCCGGCCGCCTACCCGCCGGCGGTCGACTCCCGTGCGGAGTTCATCCGCCGCGAGATCGACGCCGAGGATGACCGCATCGACGTCGGTGTCGCGATCGTCGGCGGCGGCACCGCCGGGCTCGCCTGCGCGAACCGGCTGCTGGCGCTGCTCGCCGATGATCCCCAGACCGCGGAGCGCCTGGGTGAGGTGCCGGTCGCGGTGATCGAGAAGGCCAAGGTCTGTGGTGGTCACAGCCTGTCGGGCGCCGTGATGCGCCCCGCGCCGCTGCTCGAGCTGTTCCCCGAGCTGAGCCGTGAGCAGTGGCGCGCGGAGGGCTTCGCCTTCGGCGAGGTCACGAAGGAGGCGGTCTACATGCTTCCCGGCCCCCGCGGCCGCTTGCGCATCCCGACGCCGCCGCCGTTTCGCAACCATGGTGCCGAGGTGATCTCGGTCGCCGCGCTCGCACGCTTTCAGCAGCGCCGCGCCGAGGACGCCGGCGCCTACGTGCTGACCGAGACCGCCGCCTCGCAGCTGATCGTCGCCGACGGACGCGTGCTCGGCGTGCGTTCCGGCGACAAGGGCCGTGGCCGCGACGGCGAGCCGCTGCGCACGTTCGAGCCCGGCACCGACATCAGAGCGCAGGCGACCGTGCTCGCCGAGGGCAGCTGGGGGCACCTCACGGGCGCCGCGATCAGGGAGTTCCAGCTGGCCGCCGACCGCGAGCCCCAGGTCTGGGAGCTGGGCGTGAAGGAGGTCTGGAAGGTGCCCCGGCCGCTCGACCGCGTCATCCACACGATCGGGCCGTGGCCGCTCGCGCTGCGTTCGCGCTACGGCCAGATCGGCGGCAGCTGGATCTACCCGATGCGCGACGAGCGCAGCGGCGAGCACCTCGTCAGCATCGGTTTCGTGATCGATCTCGACTACCGCGACGCGACGACCTCGGCCCACGACCTGCTCCAAATGTTCAAGCGCCATCCACTGGTCCGCGGGATCCTGGACGGCGGCGAGCGTGTCGGCTGGGGCGCCAAGGCGCTCCCCGGCGGCGGCTGGTGGTCGATGCCCAAGCTGTCGATGCCGGGCGCCGTGATCGTCGGCGACGCCGGCGGGCTGGTCGACACGGTCGCGCTGAAGGGCGTCCACCACGCGATCACCTCCGGCCGGCTTGCCGCGGAGGCGATCCACGCCAGCCTCGCGCGCGGCAGCGACTCGTTCGAAGCCTATGAGCAGGCGCTCGAGCAGTCGAGCACCGGCCGCGAGTTGTATCGCGTGCGCAACGCCCGCCAGCCGTTTCAGAAGGGCTTCGTTCGCGGCGCGCCGCTCGTCAACCTCGCGATCGCGACCCGGGGGAGGCTGCCGGCCGGCCGGCTTGCCTGGCATCGCGACGACGACACGCCGATGTTCGTCGGGTCTACCGCGCGCCGCTACCCCAAGGCGGACGGTCGCTACACCTTCGACAAGCTGTCCTCCGTCTACCTCAGCGGCAACGCGACGCGCGACGACGCTCCCAACCACATCCGCGTGCGCCGCCGGGTGCCGCGCGAGCTGGCGGAGACCTGGCGGTGGATGTGCCCGGCCGGCGTCTACGAACTCGCCGCGGACGCGCCGGCGCACGGCGACGTGGACGTGATCGTCAACTACACCAACTGCGTCCAGTGCGGCGCGATCACCGCCAAGGGCGGACGGCTGACCACCCCCGAGGGCGGCGACGGACCGCTGTACCAGCAGCTTTGAGACGCAGCGCGGCTCAGCGTCCAGGCGTCGTGCCGGCAGCGCAACATCCGCGCCGCCAGCGTGTTGATGTGGGCGTGATGACCCTGACTCGCCGTCTGCTCGCGCCGCTCCTGGTCGGCGCGCTCGTTGCGCTCACGCTGCTCGCCCCCGGCTCCGTTGCCGCGAAGGGGACGCCGCTCGTCGGGCCAACCGGTGCCACCGGACCAACCGGCCCGACCGGTTCGCTCCAAACCGTCACCGCGAGCGTGCTCGCGTGTCACGCCGATCCGCTGCAGGCGAACCGCTACGCGATCTTCGCCGCCCAGCTGACCGCGGTCCCCGACACCAGAACGATGTCGGTCGAGTTCTCGCTGCAGGAGCGCAGTGCGGGCAGCGCGGCGTTCGTCACGGTGCCCGCGCCGGGGTTCGACGCCTGGATCACCTCCCAGCCGGGTGTCGGCATCTACACCTACAACCACGAGGTCACCTCGCTGCCGGCACCGGCGGCGTTCCGCGTGCTGGTGCACGCGCGCTGGCTCGACCGCCACCGTCACGTGATCCGCCGCGATCAGCTTCTCTCGCCGGTCTGCACACAGCCGCTCGAGACGCCGAACCTCTCGATCGCGGCGCTGCGGCGGGGCCCAGGCGCGCAGGCCGGCACCGAGACCTACAGCGTTCAGGTGCTCAACAGCGGCGCCGTCGCGGCCGGGGCGTTCCAGGTTTCGCTCACGGTCAACGGCGTCGCGCTCCCCGAGGTCGCGGTGGCGAGCCTCGCCGCGGACACCGCGCAGGTCGTGCAGTTCGACGGCCCGGCCTGCACCGCCGGCTCCACGCTCACGGCCGTCGCCGATCCGGGTGGGGCGGTCGTCGAGCCGGCCAATCCGGCGCGCAGCCGGTCGTTCGCCTGCACGCGCTGACCCGCACCGGCCTCGCCCTGGCGGGCCGCCGATCGCGGATCGCTACACTGCATGTCCGATGAGGGCCGAGATTCATCCTGAATATGTGACCGCGACCGTGCGCTGCACGTGCGGCAACGAGTTCGAGACCCGCTCCACCAAGCCGGAGCTGCGCGTCGAGATCTGCTCCAACTGCCACCCCTTCTACACGGGTCGTCAGAAGCTGATCGACACCGGCGGTCGCGTCGAGCGCTTCCAGCGCCGCGTCGCTCGCAGCCGTCCGCGCGCCGCCGCGACCAAGTAGGTCACGCGCGTGGCTGCGCGCGGGCGCGACGCGCCGATCGGCGGACAGGCGGTGCTCGAGGGCGTGATGATGCGCGGCATCCGCACGTGGTCGGTCGCCGTGCGAGCCCCGACCGCCGAGCAGCTTGCGCGCGGCGAGCGCGAGATCCCGGCTGGCGAGATCGCGGTGCAGACCTTCCCCTTCTCGTCGGCGCTGCGGCGCCACCGTGTGTTGAGGCTGCCGCTGCTGCGCGGCGTCGTCGCGCTGTGCGGCTCGATGGCGATCGGACTGCGCGCCCTGAACATCTCGGCCAACGCGCAGATGGGTGGCGTCGAGCTCGCCGGTGAGTCGGATCAGGGCGAGCAGGGAGGCGGCGGCGGTGACGCGCTCTCGGGCGTCGCCTGGACCGGCGCGCTGATCGTCTCGTTCGCCTTCGCCGTCGGACTGTTCTTCGTCGTGCCCGTCGGGCTCGTCAGCCTGATCAAGTCGCAGCTGCACTCCTCGACCCTGTTCTGGCTGATCGAAGGGGTCGTGCGCACCGCCATCTTCCTCGCCTATCTGCTGCTGCTCTCGCGCCTGCGGGAGCTGCGCCGCGTGTTCGAATACCACGGCGCCGAGCACAAGACGATTGCGTGCCTCGAGGCCGGCGAGGAGCTGACACCGGAGAACGCCGCCCGCTGCTCGCGCCTGCACCCGCGCTGCGGCACGAGCTTCCTGCTCGTCGTGATGATCGTGGCGATCTTCGTGTTCGCGCCGATCGGCCTGCCGGCCTGGTATTGGCTGCTCGCGACCCGCATCCTCGGCGTGCCCGTGATCGCCGGCATCTCCTTCGAGATCATCAAGCTCGCCGCGCGCCACCGCGACCGCGCCTGGGTGCGCGCGGTGATGGCGCCGGGGCTGGCGCTGCAGCGGCTGACGACACGGGAGCCTGACCACTCACAGCTCGCCGTCGCGATCGCCGCGCTGCGCTCCGTGCTCGAGATCGAAGCCGCCGATCAGCGGTCCGCGGCAGACCTTGTCGGCCTCGAGGTGGTCGCGTGATCGAGGCGCTGGTCGCGCAGATCGAGGAGCGCTTCAGCGAACTCGGCGCCCAGATGGTCGACCCCGCCGTGATCGCCGATCGTCAGCGCAACGCCGAGGTCGGCCGGGCCTACCGCCAGCTCGAGCCGGCGGCCAAGCTCGCGGCGCAGTGGCGACACGCCCAGGACGACGCCGCGGGCGCCGAGGAACTGCTCGCCGACGGCGCCGACGACGAGGAGTTGCGTGCGATGCTGGCGGCCGCGCGCGAGCGGATCGCCGTGCTCGAGGAGGAGCTCCGCCTGGCGATGGTTTCGCGCGACCCCAACGACGACAAGCATGTGCTGGTGGAGATCCAGGGGGGTGCCGGGGGGGAGGAGGCCGGGCTGTGGGCCGGCGACGTCTACCGCATGCTGAGCCGTTACGCGGAGCGGCTCGGCTACGCCGTCGAACCGCTCGAGGTGGGCGACGGCAAGTACACCTTCGCGATCAAGGGCGACGGGGCGTACTCGGTGTTCAAGTTCGAGGGCGGAACCCATCGCGTGCAGCGCGTGCCGACGACCGAATCGCAGGGGCGCATCCACACCTCGACGGCCACCGTCGCCGTGCTGCCGGAGGCCGAGGAGGTCGACATCAACGTTGATCCGGCCGACCTGCAGGTCGATGTCTATCGTTCCAGCGGGCCGGGCGGCCAATCGGTCAACACGACCGACTCGGCGGTGCGCGTCACGCATCGCCCTTCGGGGATCGTGGTCTCGATGCAGGATGAGAAGTCGCAGCTGCAGAACCGCGAGAAGGCGCTGCGCGTGCTGCGCGCACGGCTGTACGAGCGCGCGCTCGCCGAGCAGCAGGCGGCGACCGCCGCCGACCGCCGTTCACAGGTTGGCAGCGGCGAGCGGGCCGAGAAGATTCGCACCTACAACTACGCCGAGCGACGCGTCAAGGACCATCGCGTCAACCTGCTGCTCCACAACCTCGACGCGGTCCTCGAGGGCGAGCTCGACGAGTTGACCGCTGCGCTGGCGGCCGACGAGAAGCGTCGTCGCCTGGAGCAGCAGACCGAGGGATGACCTCGCGCGACGCCGTCAGCGTGCGCGACGCGCTCGACGGCGCCGTCACGGCGATCGGCGCCGCGGGCTCGACCAGTCCGCGCCTCGACGCCGAGCTGCTGCTCGCCGACGCGCTGGCGACGACACGCGAGCGGCTGCACAGCGATCCCGATGCCGCCGTGCGCGGTGCGGCCGTGCGCGCGTTCCAGTCGCACGTGCGCCGCCGCGCGGTCGACCGCGAGCCGGTCGCCTACATCGTCGGGCACCGCGCCTTCCGCCGCCTCGACCTTGCCGTCGACGCCCGCGTGCTCGTCCCCCGCCCGGAGACGGAGCTGCTCGTCGAGCTCGCGCTCGCGCTGCCGGCCGGCGCGCGCGTGCTCGACTGCTGCTGCGGCAGCGGCGCGATCGCGCTCGCGCTGAAGGACGAACGGCCGGACCTCGAGCTGTCCGGATCGGACATCGATGCGGACGCGCTGGCGGTCGCCGCGGCGAACGCGGCCCGGCTCGGCCTCGAGGTCGCCTGGCACCAGGCCGACCTGCTGAACGGCCTGGCGGATGTCTACGACGCAATCGTCGCCAACCCGCCGTACGTCGAGCGCGCGACGATCCCGACGCTCGAACCGGAGGTCTCACGCCACGAGCCCCGGCACGCGCTCGACGGCGGCCCGAGTGGCCTGGAGACGCTCGCCCGGCTGATCGAGCAGGCGTCGAGGTTCAGCGCCGTGACGCTGATCGTCGAGCACGGTCGCCGGCAGGAGCAGGCGGTGGCCGCGCTGTGCCGTGCGGCGGGCTACGCCCACGTCACCCACCATCACGACCTCGCGCGGATCGCGCGGGCGGTCAGTGCGCGGCGATGAAGGCGCAGCCGTCGACCACCGCCTCCCTTGCGGGCGTGATCGCCGCGGGCGGCCTTGCCGTGATCCCCACCGACACCGTCTACGGCCTCTGCTGCGACGCGCAGAACGAGGCGGCGGTGGAGCGCCTGGAGAAGCTCAAGCGCCGGCCGTCCGGCAAGCCCACGGCGGTGGCGTTCCGCTCATTGGAGGCGGCGCTCGACGCGCTGCCGGAGCTGGGCGAGCGAACCCGCGCAGCCGTTTGCGCGCTGCTTCCGGGAGCGCTGACGTTGCTCGTGCCCAACCGGTCCGGCCGCTTCCCGTTGTGCGGCGGCGGCGAGCTGTTGGGCGTGCGCGTGATCGACATCGCGATCGACGCGGGACGGCCGATCCTGCTGACCAGCGCCAACCTCGCGGGCGGGCGCGATGCCCGCACGCTCGCGGCGGTGCCGGCGGAGATCCTCGCCGGCGTCGATCTGTCGCTCGACCACGGCGTCCTCCCGGGCACCGCGTCGACGGTCGTCCACCTGGGCGAGCTGGAGTCGACCGGCCACTGGCGTATCGTGCGTGAAGGAGCCTGCACGCGGTCGGCGGTCGAAAGCGCGCTGCTAGGCTCGTGGGCCAATGAGCGACGACCTTCCGGCTGATTACTTCATGCGACCGCTGGCGGACGTCGATCCCCCGATCGCCGAGGCGCTGGCGCTCGAACTGGAGCGCCAGCAGGACACACTCGAGCTGATCGCCTCTGAGAACTTCGTTCCCCGGGCGGTGCTCGAATGCCAGGGCAGCGTGCTGACGAACAAGTACGCCGAGGGCTATCCGGGAGCGCGCTACTACGGCGGCTGCGAGTACATCGACGTCGTCGAGCAACTCGCGATCGACCGCGCCAAGGCGCTGTTCGGTGCCGAGCACGCCAACGTCCAGCCGCACTCGGGCGCCCAGGCCAACACGGCCGTCTACCACGCGCTGCTGAAGCCCGGCGACACGATCATGGGGCTCTCGCTCGCGCACGGCGGCCACCTCACGCACGGCATGAAGAAGAACGTGTCCGGGCGCCTGTACAACATCGTCGCCTACGAGGTCGACCGCGAGACCAGCGTGATAGACATGGACGCGGTCGCTGCGATCGCCCGCGAGCATCGCCCGCAGCTGCTGCTGGCCGGCTGGTCGGCGTACCCCCGCAAGCTCGATTTCGCCCGCTTTCGCGAGATCGCCGACGAGGTCGGCGCGCTGCTGATGGTGGACATGGCGCATTTCGCGGGCCTGGTCGCCGCGGGGCTGCACCCAAGCCCCGTCGAAGCCGGCGCGGACGTCGTGACGACCACCACCCACAAGACGCTGTGCGGTCCGCGCGGCGGGGCGATCCTCTGCCAGGAGCGCTATGCGAAGGAGATCGACTCCGCGGTCTTCCCCGGGCAGCAGGGCGGCCCGCTCGAGCACGTGATCGCCGCCAAGGCGGTGGCGCTGCGCATCGCCGCCAGCGAGGGCTTCCGCGAGCGCCAGCGGCGCACAATCGAAGGTGCGCAGGCACTCGCCGAGTCGCTTCTGGACGCCGGCAACGGGATCAACGTGCTGACCGGGGGGACCGACGTGCACCTCGTGCTGGTGGACCTGCGCGAGAGCGAGTGCAGCGGCCAGGACGCCGAGGACCGGCTGCACGCGATCAGGATCACCGTCAATCGCAACGCGGTGCCCTTCGACCCGCGGCCGCCGCGCGTGACCTCCGGTCTGCGGATCGGCTCGCCGGCGCTGACGACGCGCGGACTCGGCCGCGACGACTTCCTCGAGATCGGCGAGATCATCGGCGTGGCGCTCGGCCCCGCGTTCGAGGCCCGCCGCGACGAGCTGCTCGATCGAGTTGGCGCGATCGTCGACCGATACCCGCTGTATGCCGAGCTCTCGACGCCGACGGTGGCCTGAGAACGGCTCTTGCCATGAGGGCACATCCGGACCGCGCTCGGATGGCGGCATTGGATCGTCACCCGGCACCTTGCGGGTACCCGTCTCGGCGCCGGCCGCCGCCGGGCCTGCCCCGCAAGCGCCGCGGAGCCACGCTCAGCTTGACGGACGTTCCAAGGAGTGCCTGTCCAACCTCGACCACACTCACGGCACCCGGAGCGACGTGCGCAACTCTTTGACAATTCTTGAGCTGGTGGGCTAGAGGTGTGACGATGCTCACGAGCAGATCTCGCGGCTTCTTGGCGCCGCTGCCGGTGGCCCTTGTGGCCGTGGTCTGGTCGCTGTCCGCCGCCGCGCACGCGGCCGACGCACCGACGATCCCGTGGGTGACGATCTCGCCCCTGACGGGCACCCAGGACGCCACGCCGACCACGCAGATCAGCTTCCTGGGCGTGCCGGCGTCAGACATCTCGGACATCGTCGTGCGCGGCTCACAGAGCGGCACGCACAGCGGCAAGTTCGAGCCGTACGCGACCGGCACCGGCGCCAGCTACCTGCCGTACAGGGCCTTCGCGGTCGGCGAGCAGGTGAACGTGACCGCCGTCGAGACGGTCGGAGACGCGCACCGCAACATCAGCACGAACTTCACGGTCGGCTCGCTCTACGTCGTCCCAGCGTCGGAAATCGACCCAGGTGCCACCGGCGCGACGGGTGCGACCGGCGCTACCGGCGCCACGGGCACGACCGGGACGAGCGGTTCGGCGCCCGCCTTCCAGAGCTTCGAGTCGGCGCCGGCGCTGCACCCGCCGACGGTTGCGGTGATCACGCCCGCGGCAGATCCGGCGCTCGGTGACGTGTTCATGACGCCCGCCGAGGGCTCCTACCAACCGGGCGCAATGATCGTCAACCCAGCCGGGCAGCTGGTCTGGTTCAGCCCCGCGCCGCCGGGGGACGAGGTGGAGGACATGAAGGTCCAGAACTACCTCGGTCATACCGTGCTCACCTACTGGCAGGGCCGCATCGCGCTCGGTCACGGGATCGACGGGGTCGGCGTGATCGACAACACCGCCTACCGCCGCGTCGCGCAGGTTCAGGCCGGCAACGGCCTGTCGATGGACCTCCACGACCTCGTACTGGGGCCGGGCGGCGTCGCCTGGGTCACGATCTTCGAGCCGGTCTACATGAACCTCAGCGCCTACGGCGGGGCCTCCAGGGGGATCATCGAAGACTGCGTGATCCAGGAGATCGACGTGCGCACCGGGCTGGTGATGTTCGAGTGGCACGCGATCGGACACGTGCCGCTGACGGACTCATACAGTCACGCCTCGCCCAACCCCACCTCGCCGTGGGACTGGTTCCACATCAACTCGCTCGACGTCGAGTCGAACCAGAACATCCTGATCAGCGCCCGCAACACGTGGGCCGTCTACCAGCTCGGGCACACCTTCGGCGAGATCCTGTGGACGCTCGGCGGACGCCACAGCTCCTTCGCGCTCGGTGCCGGCGTGCGCTTCGCCTGGCAGCACGACGCGTCGCGGCTCCCCGACGGGGGGGTCCAGATCTTCGACAACGAGGACACACCGAGAATCGAACCGCGTTCGCGAGGGATCGACGTCGCGCTGAACTTCATGACGCGATCCGCGACGCTCGAACACGAATACGTCGACCCCGCGCGCAACGTGCTCTCGGCGAGCCAGGGCGACGTGCAGACCCTCCCCAACTCCGACCAGCTGGTCGGCTGGGGCCAGGTCGGCCTGGTGTCCGAGACCTCGCCGAGCGGCGCGCTGACCTTCCAGCTGAGCCTCCCGTCACTGGTCGAGTCCTACCGCGACTTCCGCTTCCCGTGGATCGCCGTACCGGCCACACCACCCGCGCTCGTCGCCACCGCCGGAAGCGCCGCGGGCACGACCGCGATCGCGGCCAGCTGGAACGGCGCGACCGGCGTCGCGGACTGGCAGGTGCTGGCCGGCGCGAGCGCCGCTGCGCTGGCGCCGATCGGAGCCCCGGTCGCGAGCACCGGGTTCGAAACGCTGATCACCGCCGCAACGTCCGGGCCGTACGTGGCCGTGCGAGCGCTCGGCTCGAACGGCGCGGTGCTCGGCACCTCGGCCGCCGTCACCGTCGCGCCGGGGCCCGCGTAGTCCTTGGCGGACCGCCGGACCCCCGGCGGTCGTGCGATGCTTGACGGGCGGCGATGAATCCCTCGGAGCTCGACGCCCTCTACGCGTTCCTGGCGGCGGTCGCGATGGCCGCCTTGCTCACGCCCCTCACGATGCTGCTCGCACGCCGCGTGCGGGCGGTCGATCAGCCTCGCGAGCGCGGTCTCTCAAACCGCGAGACGCCGCTGCTGGGCGGGCTCGCGATGTTCGTCGCGGTGGCGGTGGCTGGGGAGATCTGGCTGCGCAACGCGCGCCTTCCCAGGGAGCCGCCGGCGATCCGTCGTCTGCTCGGCCACCATGCCGTCCCGACTCACTTCCCCTGGCTTGGCATCCTCGCCGCGTGCGCGCTGATAACGCTGGTCGGCGCGCTGGACGACCGCTTTGATTTCCATCCCGCAGCCAAGCTGCTGGGTCAGATCGCCGCGGCGATCATCGCCGTGCGCGGCGGCGTGAACGTGTTCTACATCACGCTGCCGTTCGTAGGTGGGCTCCAGTTCCCTCAGGCGGGGCCGACGCTCACGGTGATCGGCCTGGTCGCGATGATGAACGTCGTCAACTTCTCCGACGGCGTGGATGGTCTTGCCGCGGGGGTCTGCGCGATCGTCGCGGTGGCGTTCGCGTTCATCGCCTTCAACCTCGGGTGGAACGCGGGCGGCGTGCTGGCCGCGATCACCGCAGGCGCAGCGCTCGGTTTCCTGTTCCACAACTTTCCACCGGCGTCGAGCTTCATGGGCGACGCCGGCTCGAACCTGCTCGGGCTGCTGATGGGCTGCGTCGCCGTCGAGGGTGACCTCAAGACCTCCGCGGTCGTGGCCTTCGCGCTGCCGATGATCCTGCTCGCCGTTCCGTTTCTCGACACGACCTTCGTCGTGCTCAAGCGGCTCAAGTACGGCCGCCCCGTGTACGCGGCCGACCAGGAGCACCTGCATCACCGGATGGCCCGGATCGGCTACAGCGTGCGCCGTACGCTGCTGTTCTTCTACGGCTGGACGCTTTTGCTGGCCGGCCTCGCCGTCGCGCTGCGCTTCATCCCATACTCCGACGGCCACGGGCACCTGCGTCTCGGTTGGTCGATCCTCGTCGGCGTGCTCGGCCTGATCGTGCTGGCGGCGAGCGTCTACCTGATCTACGTACTCGAGATCTTCCGCTGGGTCACGCTGCGACGCCTGCCCAAGCCGCGCCCGGACGCCGCCGATGACGTGCGCTCGCTGGAGGCGAGCCAGCCCGACCAGCGTCCGGCGGGCGAGCCCTCACCAGTCACGCACGGCGGCGGCGACGAGCACAACTGAGTGCCACATCCGCCTAGTGTCGGTGGAGTTGGCCGCGGCGTGTGCCAGAATGGGCGCGCGTCGCGCGCGTCGTGACAGCGAGCACCCCGAGCGCGCGTTTCGCGCAGTCAGCGCAACTTCTCGACTCCCGGATGGTCTAGCAACTGATGTCGCGCATCACACGACCACTGCTGTGCCTGCTCGCGCTCGGCCTCGCGATCCCGCTCGTTTCCGCGGCGGCGTCCGCAAGCCCGGCCGCGAAGCTCAAGCATCACCCGGTGATCGGCATCGGTGACGACAAGGCGGACATGTTCGCGGATCCGCGCTTCGTCGCGCTGGGTGTCAAGGCGGTGCGCTACGACATGTCGTGGGATGCGCTGTCGGTGACCTATCAGCGTCAGGAGGTCACGAGCTGGATGGATGCGGCGCACCGGGAAGGGTTGAGCGTGCTGGTCACGATCGATCATTCCGATCGGATCATCTACAGGCGGGTCAAGGTGCACGGGAAGTGGAAGCGGAAGGCCTTCAGCCAGACGCGGGTGTTGCCGTCGACGGCGCAGTACATCAAGGCGTTCAAGGCCTTTCGCAAGGACTTCCCTTGGGTCAAGGACTTCACGACCTGGGATGAGACGAACTGCTATTGCGAGGTGACCTACGACAAGGAGGCGCAGATCGCGGGCTTCTACCGCGCTCTGCGTTCGGCGTGCCCGTCGTGCACGATCCTCGCGGCCGAGTTCCTGGATGTCGACAAGCACTACGCGGTGCCGATGAGCACCTGGGTGTCCACGCTCGACCGCGATCTCGGCTTCCAACCGGGGTACTGGGGGCTGAACGACTATGAGGATGCAAACCACCTGGTCAGCACGGAGACGCGCCAGTTATTGGGGCTTGTTCGCGGCAACATCTGGCTCGCCGAGACTGGCGGCATCGTCAATCGCCCAAAGGTGAAGAACGCCGGCTTCCCCCAGAACGCCACACACGCCGCGAAGGTCGACAGCTACATCCTCAACAAGATCGGCTCGCTGAGCCCGCGGATCCAGCGCATCTACCTCTACGAGTGGGACGCCAAGACCCCCGAGGACAGCTGGGACACGGCGCTGATCTCCTACACGGGCGCGCCGCGCCCGGGCTATGACGTGCTCGCCAACACGCTCGCATCCTGGGGCATCCGGCCGAACTGCAGGATCTCCCTGGTCCCGCCGGCCTGCGCTGGGACCGGCGCGACCGGCGCCACGGGCGCGACCGGCGCGAAGTAGCGACCCGCCCGCGCCGCCCCCGCCGCCGTGGTAACGAAGCTGGAGCTGACCGGCAGGCGGGGACCTGTGGCCGCCTAACCGCCCCGCCCTGTTGTCGTCGCGGGGGGCGGCGCCTAGGCGGCGGACAGCGGGTCGTGGACCGCGAGACGGATCGCGACGAGGTAGGCGCAGGCGATCAGCGTGGCGATTCGCAGCCTGCGGCTCGAGCTCAGCGAGGCCGGCAACAGCGCCCACAGGCCGTACCACGGGACGAGCCAGACCGTCGCCGCCAGCAAGGCGAGCGTCGTCCAGCCGTAGCAGTCGAGCCAGTGCGCGCCGCCCCAGGTTCGCCAGAGCATCACGACCAGCACGCAGCCGAACAGCGCAAGGAAGCCGATCCGGATCGTGGGCGAGAGCTGGCCGAGGCCCAGCAGCTGTGAGAGCTCGGCGGGGAGGCTGTGCCCGGCCACCTTCTCCTGCTGGGTGACGAGCGCGCCGGCCAGCCCGAACAGGTGCGGGCCGAAGGCGATCACGGCGATCACCGTCACCGCCACCGAGGCGATCACCATCGCGGCGGCGGCGCGGCCCCGCCGCCTCGCCCCAAGCAGGGCGAACGGCAGGGCGAGCGCCGCCGAAGCCTTGATCGCGCTCGCGGCGACAAGCGAGGCGCCGCCGCGCAGCTCCGCGCCCGCCACGATCCAGAGCGCCCCGGCCGCCACCAGCATCCCGATCAGCGCCTCGTTGTGGGCCCCGGGCACGGCGAACACCAGCACGAGCGGGTTCAGCCCGTAGAACGCGATTGCGCCGCGCTGTGAGCGCCCCAGGCGCGGCGCGGCGCGCCAGATCAGCGCGACCGTGGCGAGGCTCGTCAGCGCCGCGATGCTCTTCAGCGCCCACAGGCCGCCGGCGATCCCGAGCGGCACGAGCGCGTCGCTCAAGAGCGTGAACAGCGGGCCGTAGGGGGTCGTGAGCGTGGGCCACCCGAGCAGGTGGTAGACGGGGTCCGCAGGCGCCGCCGCCGGCGTGTGGACGTATGGGCTGAGCCCGTGCAGCACATCGAGGCGGGCGAAGCCGATGTAGCCGAACACGTCGCCCGAGAAAAGTGGTGGCGCGAGCAGCGCCGCGAGGTGGGCGAGCACGATGGCGCCCCACAGGCGGCGCGACGAGACCGCCGCCGCGCAGCGGAGTGCGACGAGGTAGCAGGCGCAGATCGCCACGACCGTAAGCTCCAGGCCACCCGTCGACAGTTCCAGCCCGAGACCGTGAAGCGGTCCAGCCAGCCAGTCGGGGAAGAAGTGCGGCCCCGCCTCGGCGACGGCGCGCGACGGCGCCGAGGCGGTCGCGATCGCGAGCAGCGCCATCGCGGCGACGAGCCCGGCAAGCGCCAGCGTGCCGAGGGCGCCCGTGCGCCCGCCATCGCGGGTCACCTCGGGCGGATCGCCGCGGCGGCGCTCGAGATCGCTCGTGGACGGATGTTCGAGGTCCGTGCCCTGGCGCGGGCGGGGCAGCGTGCTGGTAGCCACGGGAGCATCATCCCGGCTCGGCGATCCGGGCGGCCTCACGGTAGGCGTGTAACCGCGTGCACGGCGTGGCGGCGCCCGCGCCGCGATCGAGCGGCACCGCTGCGCCGGGCGCGGCGGGATGTGAATCTTCGTATCAATTTCTTACGTTTCGCCTCCTCGACCGGTACAGTTGACGTACCCGTCGGCGTTCGATCTCGCGCGGGACGGCGGCAAACGGGCCGCCAAACATCGCCTTGCGTCTCCGCCGCCAACACGATCTGACCGTTCCGCGTGCCCCCGGCCCGCGACGCGTGCTGATTCTCTCCGCCGACGTCGGCGAGGGCCACGCGGCGGCGGCGCGTGCGCTCAAGCAGCAGCTCGAGGCCACCGGCGAGCCGGTCGAGGTCGCGATCATCGACGGACTCGCCGCAATGGGGGAGCGCCTGCGCTCGGCCGTCGAAGACGGATACCGCACGCAGCTGCGAGTCTCGCCGCGGTCCTACTCCGTCTACTACTGGATGCTCGAGCACCTCGCGCCGGTCCGCTCGATCACCAAGCAGGTGCTCTGCCGTCTCGGCGCCGGTGCGCTGCGTGCGGAGATCCTGCGGCGCGACCCCGACGTGGTCGTCTCGACCTATCCGGCGATCACCGTGGTGCTCAGCCACCTGCGACGCCGCCGGCTGCTCGATGTGCCGACGGTGGCCACGATCACCGACATGACCGGCCTGTTCTTCTGGGCGCAGCGCGGGATCGACATGCACCTGGTGATGTACGACGCCTCGATCCGCGATGTCGAGCGAATCGCCGGCCGCGGCAGCGTCCAGATGGTGCGGCCGCTGATCGCCGCCGAATTCCTCGAGCCGCGGGAACGCGGCGCCGCACGGGCGGCGCTCGGGCTGTCGGACGCGCGCCGCGTCGTGCTGGTTTCCGGCGGCGGCTGGGGCGTCGGAGACCTCGAGGGCGCCGTCGAGCATCTGCTCGCGATCCCTGAGGCCACGGTGATCTGCCTCGCCGGACGCAACGAGACGGCGCGGGCGCGCCTCACGGAGCGCTTCGCCGCCGCCAAGCGCGTGCGCGTGCTCGGCTTCACCGATCAGATGTCCGATCTGCTCGCCGCAGCCGATGTGCTCGTGCACTCCACGGGCGGCATGACGTGCCTGGAGGCGATGGCGCGCGACTGCCCCGTCGTCGCCTACGGGTTGCCCGTCGGCCACGCGAAGCTGAACACGCGTCTGATGGCCGAGCACGAATTCGTGCTGCTTGCGGAGCACCCGCGGGAGCTGGTCGAGCACGTCGAGCGCGGCTTTAGCGAAACTCTGCGGCGGCCGTCGAGTGCCGCGCGCGGCGCGGCAATCGATGCCGCCTCGGCCGTGCTCAGCGCCCACCGGCGGATCAGTCCGATCGCGACCTGGCGAACGCGCCTGGTGGCCGTCAGCGCGGCTGTCGTGATGTCGCTTGGCGCCGGCTTCTGGGTGATGTCGACCGATGAGGTGGCGGCGCTCGCCGCGGTGGTCGGGATCCACCCGGTCAAGACGATCAAGACGGACCGCCCCGCCGTGGCCCTGCTCGTGCAGGCACCCGGGAGCGAGCTGGCGGTCGTTGCGACGCGCCTCGAGCATGACGGCCTCGAGGCCTCGATCGCGACGACGGCGCCGCTCGCGGCGCACACCATGCGAGTCCTGGCCGCCGGCGGTGACGTGCCGATCCCGACGATCCGCCACGCCGGCCTGTTCGGCTGGATCCGCACCTCGAGCCAGCTGCGCCACGAGGCGCGAGCGCTGCACCTGCATCACCACTTCTACTACCTCGAGCCGCACAACCCGAGCCTGGGGCAGTTGCTGCTCGCGCGTGCAGCCGGCGGGCTGCCGGTGCACGGGTCGGTTTCGCTCGACACCAAGGGCGAGCTTCCAGCCCGTCCGCTGCGGGCGGGCGACGTCGTCGTGGTGACGCTGAACGGCTCGCCCGCGTCGTTTCGGGCGCTCGACCGTCTGGCCTCGGCGCTTCAGTCGGCAGGGCTGATCGGGCTGCCGCTGTCGGCGCTCACCAGCTGAGCCGAGCGGCCGCCGCCGAGCGCGAGCAGCGCCGGGGAGCGGGCGATCGTGATCGCGCCGGCAAGCAGCACCAGCAGGCAACCGAGCAAGGGGACGCCGTCGAGCGGGGAGTCGATGAAGCTCGTGTGCAGGACCAGCGGCGCAAGCCCGATCGGGACAACCGTCTGTACGACGAAGACGACCGGCGCGACGAGAATCGCCGGCCGTCGCTGGAGCGCGCTCATTTCGCAGGTGAGGCCGACGAGCGCTGCGGCCGCTGCGCCGACGGCCCAACTGATCGCCGTCCCCCAATGGCCGTTGTAGGCGGCGTCCGCGACGAACTGGTTGACCAGGCCGCTCCACGCGAACGCGAGCCCGGCGCCGATCATTGTTGCGTTGGCGATCGAGCGCCCGGCCAGCTGCAGCACGAACGGCGTGAATGCCGCGGCGCCCAGCAGCGCGAGCACGATCACGACCGCGACGCCGTGCACGTGATGGGTGTTGTGGCCCGGGGCGAGCGCGGCGATGCCCGCGACGCCGGCGACGATCGCGGCGACCGCCAGCAACTCGCGCCGCCCGGGCGATTCGCCCAGCATCCGCTCGCCGACCAGCAGCAGCACGAGAAGCCCGGAGGCGAGCGTCGGCTGGACGACCACCAGCGGCACGTAGGAGAGCGCGAGGATCTGCAGCGGCCAGCCGAGCGCCGTCATGCCGGTGCCGAACACCCAGCGGGCGCGGGTCACGAGCTGCGCCAGCAGCGAGATCCTCAGTGCATGCTCGTGCCCGGTGTCGCGAGCGTCGAGCGCCTGGACGGCGATCCCTAGGCTGTAAAGCGTCGAGGCGCCGGTCGCCAACGCGATGCCGATGAGCAACGAGACCATGACCAGTAGCGATCATCGCACCCACGGCGTGATGGGCGCCTGCGCGCTCGCAGCCTCGATGGTCAGTGGCGCGTACGTGTTCCCGGCGCTAGCCGGTGTTGGCGCCCTGCACGGGCTGCGGGCGCCACTGGGAATCGCCGACCAGACCGTCGATGGGCGCGGCTACGCGCTGACCTTCGACGACGGCCCGCACCCCGAGGGCACGCCGGCGGTGCTCGACGCGCTGGCGGCGCGCGGCGTGCGCGCGACCTTCTTCCTCGTCGGCGAGCAGGTTGCGCGCAACCCGTCGCTGGCGGCCGAGATCGTCGCCGCCGGGCACGGCATCGGCCTGCACTGCGACCGTCACCGCAACCAGCTGCGACTCGGGCCTCGCGCCGTGCGCGACGACATCATGCGCGGCGCGGCGCGCATCGAGGAGACCACCGGCGCTGCGGTCTCGCGCTACCGGCCGCCGTACGGGATCTTCAACGCCGCCGCGCTCGCCCTGGTGCGCAAGAACGGCTGGCGGCCGCTGCTGTGGACGCACTGGGGCCGTGACTGGCAGGCCGCTGCGACCGCCGATTCGATCTTCGCGACGCTCGTCGGCGGGGATGTGCCCGAGGGGTCGGTGCTGCTGCTGCACGACGCCGACGACTACGGGGCAGAGGGCTCCTGGCGGCGCACCGCCGCCGCGCTGCCGCGCGTGCTCGCCGAACTCGAGGCGCGCGGGATGAGCTGGACGCTCGACGTGTAGGCGGGCACGAGGACGGGTATCCGGACGCGAGCTTCAACGCCGCGGTGCCGCGCGAGGCGTGGCCGGAGCCCCAAACGGTTGCGGGCGTTTGTTACAAAGTTGTTACAAAGTTCACGCGCCGCTAGACTGATGCCGCCGTCGGGCTCACCTACCTCCCGGTTCCCACGGTCGGCCGGCACACGGCCGCATTCCGGGTATAGGGTGCGCAGCACGACGATGTCCGAACACGCCCACGCAGACGACCGACGACCGGGCCAGGGCCGCCAGCCCGGGCGGCCGTACAAGCGCGTCTCCGGCCGGCGCCGGGCATGCACACGGCGCCGCAGACGCGAGGCCTGGGCGCAGACGGCCGCGCTCTCCGTGCGCCGCCGTCGCCCCGGTTGCTGATCAGCGTCCGCTCGCTCGCATGCTCGCCAACGCAACCCGACCCACAGACGACCACCCGACCGCTCTGGCCGGCGCCGCCGAGGCGGTGCCGGAAGCCGCTGCTGGGAGCGCTGACGCCGACGGCGCTGCCTTGGCGCTCGCCTTCATGCGCTATCTGGACGTCGTACTGGTGGTCGCGAGTACGCCGTTCGTGCTGCTGGCCGGCCTCCCGGCCGCGGGCTTCGCGATCGGCGCCCTGACCTGGATCGCGACGCGACTCGGCGTGGGCCTGCTCGACCGGCGGGCATGGAGTGCCCGCGACGCTCGCGTGCGTACGGCGCTGCACCTCGCCTCGATCCTCGGGCGGGTCTGGTTCGTGGCGCTCGCCGTGCTGCTCGCGCGGTTCGCGATCGGTACCCCCGACGGAATCGCCGCCGCGGTCGTCGTGCTCGCCGCCTACACCGTCGAACTGGCCACGAAGCTGATGCTTCGCGGGCCGATCACGGCGACCCTGCGCAGGCCCTCATGAGCACCAAGCGCAAGGTGTGGATCGGCGTCGGCATCTACCTCTTGGTGACGATCGCGATCATCGCCGCGGTCGGCTGGAAGGGGACCAAGCATCCCAACTATCCGCCGCAGGACGAGTTCAAGCTGCACACCTGGGTGAACCTTGGGATCTTCTCGATCAACAAGGCCGTCCTCTACCTGTTCCTCGCGGGGATCCTGACCTGCGCGACGATGATCTACGTTGCCCGGCGGATGAAGCAGCGTCCCAACCGCGTGCAGACCGCCGTCGAGTTCGTCTTCCAGGGCCTCCAGAACAACGTCGTCGGCGCCAACATGGACCGGCGCATGGCGGCGAAGTGGTTCCCGTTCATCGCCACCCTGGCGCTGTTCATCTTCTACTCGAACCTCGTCGGCTACATCCCACTGCCGACCTCAACCGAAACCTTCAACGTCTTCGGTCTGCACATCCCGACCTTCTCGCTCTACGCGGCGACCGCGAACCTGTCGATCCCGCTGGTTCTGGCGATCGTCGTCTTCATCTCCTACACGACCGAGGGGATCAGGGCGAAGGGCCCGATCGGCTACCTCAAGGGCCTGATCCCGGCCGGCGTGCACGGGCCGATGGCGGTTGGGATCTTCTGTCTCGAGGTCCTCTCGAACCTGATGCGGCTGATCTCGCTCTCCGTGCGTCTGTTCGCGAACATCCTCGCCGGGCACCTGATCATCCTGTTCATGGCCGGCGCGCTCGCGGTGATCCTGGGCGTGGCGGCACTCGGCTGGATCACGCTGCCGTTCGGCGTTGCGCTGTTCGCGTTCGAGGTCGGACTGGTCGCCGCACTGCAGGCATTCATATTCGCGACGCTCACCGCGATCTATCTCGGCGGAGCGGTCTCGCACGACCACTAAGCCCGAAAGAAGGAGTCACCTTGCTTCACAGCCTCATAGCGATTCTCGCCGACGTCAACATCGCTGACGCCGGCAAGTCGATCGGCCTGGGTGTCGGCGGCGGTCTCGGCGCCGTGGGCGCCGGCATCGGCATCGGCAACATCTTCGGCAAGTCGATCGAAGCCAGAACGCGCCAGCCGGAGATGGCGGACGAGATCAACCAGATCCAGTGGCTCGGGTTCGCGCTGACCGAGGCGTGCTTCTTCTACGGGCTCGTCGCCGGCCTGCTCGCGGCGTTCATCGTCTAGGAGCATCGAGGATGCCGCTCAGCTCACAAATCCCGCTCGCCTCGTCCTCGGGCAGCTTCCTGATCACGCCGAGCGTCGGGCTGATGATCTGGACGCTACTCGTCTTCGTCGCGTCGATGCTGCTGCTGCGGCGCTTCGCGTTTCCGGCGATCCGCGACGCGCTCGACCGCCGTCAGAAGTCGATCGAGGACGCGATCGATACCGCCGAACGCACGCGCGTCGAGGCCGACAAGCTGCTGGCCGAATACCGCGAGCGGCTGACCGAGGCGCGTGGACAGGCCGACGAGATCGTGACGCGGGCGCGGCGCGCAGCCGAGGAGCACGAGCACGAGGCGATCGAGGCGGCGCGGGAGCGCCGTGAGCACCTGCTCGAGCAGACCAAGCGCGACATCGAGGTCGAGACGCGGCGCGCGATCGCCGAGATCCGCGACGAGGTCACCAATCTCACGATCCTCGCGACCGAGAAGGTCACGCGCAAGACGCTCGACAGCGACGACCAGCGCCGGCTGGTCGAGGAGGCGATCGGGGAGCTCGACTTTTCGGCGCTGGCCTCGGAGAACTGACAGCCGATGGAGGAGATCGCCACCGTCTACGCGCGTGCGCTGTTCGAAGCGGCCCAGGAGCAGGGGCGCCTGGACGTCGTGCGCGACCAACTCGGAGCGGTCGCGGACGCGCTCGAGTCGGCTCGCGACCTGCAGGTGTTCTTCTTCTCGCCGTACTTCTCGACGGAGGAGAAGCGCAGCGGCCTGGCGCAAACGCTGACCGACGCCGACCCGCTGGTGACGAGCTTTCTCGAGCTGCTGATCGACAACCACCGGATGCCCGTGATCTTTCGCATGCGCCGTGCACTCGACCGGCTCTGGGAGCGCGAGAACCGCCTGCTGCCCGTGGAGGTCACCAGCGCCGTGGCGCTCGACGGCGCCGCCGTCGCCCAGATCGGCGAGCAGGTCGGCGCTCAGACCGGGCGGCGGATCGAGCTGACCTCCACGATCGACCCGGACATTCTCGGCGGCATCGTGCTCCGCGTCGGCAACGCGATCCTCGACGCCTCCATTCGCAACCGTCTTGAACAACTACGCAGGCAAGTCGCGCGGGGCTAGGCCCGTCGCCGCAACGCCAAGGAGCCCAATCACCACATGCAGATCAACCCGGACGAGATCACCAGCATCCTCAAGAGCCGCATCGAGGGGCTCGACGCCGCGAGCGCGACACTCACCGAGGTGGGCACCGTGCTGTCGATCGGCGACGGCATCTCGCGCATCCACGGCCTCGAGAACGCGATGTCGTTCGAGATGCTCGAACTGCCGCATGACGTCGTCGGCCTCGCGCTGAACCTCGAGTCCGACAATGTCGGCGCGGTGCTGTTCGGCGAATGGGAGAAGATCGTCGAGGGCGACATCGTCAAGCGCACCGGCCAGCTGCTCGAGATCCCGGTCGGCGATGAGTTGCGCGGCAGGATCGTCTCGCCGCTCGGACGCCCGCTCGACGGGCGCGGCGAGGTGGCGACGACGCAGACCCGGCCGGCCGAGTTCAAGGCGCCGGGCGTCGTGCAGCGCCAACCGGTGCTGGAGCCGATGCAGACCGGGCTGAAGGCGATCGACTCGATGATCCCGATCGGCCGCGGCCAGCGCGAGCTGATCATCGGCGACCGCCAGACCGGCAAGACCGCGATCGCGCTCGACACGATCATCAACAACCGCGACACCGGCGTCGTCTGCATCTATGTCGCGATCGGCCAGCGCATGTCGACGGTCGTGGCGCTCGCCGAGACGCTGCGCGCCAACGACGCGCTGGAGAACACGATCATCGTCGCCGCGGCCGCCGACGAGGCGGCCCCGATCAAGTTCATCGCGCCCTACGCGGGCTGCGCGATGGCCGAGCACTTCCTCTACAACGGCGGGCACGCGCTGTGCGTCTACGACGACCTCACCAAGCACGCCTACGCGTACCGCCAGATGTCGCTGCTGCTGCGGCGCCCGCCCGGCCGCGAGGCCTATCCCGGCGACGTCTTCTACCTGCACTCGCGGCTGCTGGAGCGTGCGGTCAAGCTCAACGACGAGTTGGGCGGCGGCTCGATGACGGCGCTGCCGATCATCGAGACCCAGGCCGGCGACGTCTCCGCGTACATCCCGACCAACGTGATCTCGATCACGGACGGGCAGATCTTCCTCGAGCCGAAGCTGTTCAACTCCGGCGTGCGACCCGCGATCAACGTCGGGATCTCGGTCTCGCGAGTCGGCGGCAACGCGCAGATCGCGCCGATGAAGAAGGTCGCGGGGCGCCTCAAGCTCGAGCTGTCCCAGTACCGCGACCTCGAGGCCTTCGCCCAGTTCGGCTCCGACCTCGACGCGGACACGCAGCGCACGCTCGCCCGCGGCGAGCGCCTCGTGCGGGCGCTCAACCAGGGTGAGCGCCAGCCGGTCGCCGTCGAGGACCAGGTGCTCCAGGTCTACGCCGCCACGAACGGCTTCATCGACCGCATCACCGTCGACCGCGTGCCGGCGTTCCTCGCCGATCTGGTCTCGGCCGCGCACGCGCGCCACCAGGAGCTGCGCGCGAAGATCGCCGCCGACGACTGGTCGGACGAGACGCAGGCGGCGGCGAAGGCGGCGGTGAGCGAATTTGCCGAGGACTTCGGCTACGACCTCGACGAGGAGGGCCAGCCGCTCGAGGACGACGCGGCCGCGCTGCCCGCGCCGAGCCCGCCCGGAGCCCACGACGCGCCCGAGGATGTCGAGCCCGCGCCGGAGGATCTGGCGGCTTAGACCGCCAAAGCGCTCGCCCATGGCCTCCCAGCGCGAAGTCCGCAACCGCATCGCGAGCTTCAGGAACATCCAGAAGATCACGCGTGCGATGGAGGCGGTCTCGGCCGCCAGGCTCCGCCGTGCGGAGCAGCGGATCGCCGCCCTGCGGCCGTACGCCGACGCGCTGCGCCGGATGACCCGCCAGGCGGCCCGTGACGCCGGCGCCGAGGCGTCGCGGCTGCCGCTGCTGGCCGCGCACGAGCACGAGACGCGCGTCGGGATCCTGCTCGTCACGGCCGACCGCGGGCTCGCCGGCGCCTTCAACTCGCAGATCCTCCGCGCCGGGCTGCGGCTCGGTGTCGAGGTCGAAGCGGACCACAAGCAACCGGTCTGGTTCGCCTCCGGTCGCCGCGGCGTCTCCTCGCTGACCTTCCGCGGACGCACATTGGACGGCGCCTACACCGGCTTCACCGACCGCCCGTCCTATGCCGACGCGCGCCGCATCGCTGACGATCTGACGAGCGGCTACATCGACGGCAAGCTCGACCGCGTCGAGATCCTCTACAACGGCTATGTCTCGCCGCTGACCCAGCGGGTGACGCGCGAGATCCTGCTGCCGATCGCGGAGGCGACGATCCTCGGCGAGAACGATGACCTCGAGGAGGAGACGGAGGGCCCGCGCGCACTCGTCGACTACGAGCCCGACGCCGAGGAGATCCTGCGCGTGCTGCTGCCGGACTACGTCGAGATCTCGCTCTACCGCGCGCTGCTCGAGTCGACCGCGTCCGAGCACGGCGCGCGCATGACCGCGATGCGCAGCGCCTCGGAGAACGCGGGCGAGCTGATCGAGGATCTCGCCCTGGAGATGAACCGCGCCCGTCAGGCCGAGATCACGCAGGAGATAATGGAAGTCGTCGCCGGCGCCGAGTCGCTGGTCTAGGACTCGAGCAACAAAGGAGCCAGCACCGATGGAAGCGTCAACCTCCCCCAAGAAGGCGTCCAGCGCCCGCAAGGCCTCGAGCGCCGCCGAACAGGCCCCCAACGTGGGCTACATCGAGGAGATCCAGGGCGTCGTGATCGACGCGGTCTTCCACGACAAGCTGCCCGAGATCAACCATGCGATCACGGTCGCGCGGGCGAGTGGGGACGAGGAGGCGGAGGCGGTCTCCAGCGGCGTCGACCGGTTGCTGGTCTGCGAGGTGCAGCAGCACCTCGGCGACAACAGGGTCCGCGCCGTCGCGATGGACTCCACCGACGGGCTCGCCCGCGGAGCGCAGATGACGGACACCGGGGGGCCGATCACGGTGCCGGTCGGGCCGGCCACGCTGGGCCGCATCTTCAACGTGCTCGGCGAGACGATCGACCTCGGCGAACCGCTGCCGGCTGACACCGAGCGGCGCGGCATCCACCAGGTCTCGCCGCGGGTCGAGGACCTCACACCGACGACCGAGATGTTCGAGACCGGGATCAAGGTGGTCGACCTGCTCGCTCCCTACGCGAAGGGCGGCAAGGTCGGCCTGTTCGGCGGCGCCGGCGTCGGCAAGACCGTGCTGATCCAGGAGCTGATCCACAACCTCGCGAAGGAGCATGGCGGCCTCTCGGCCTTCTGCGGCGTCGGCGAGCGCTCGCGTGAGGGCAACGACCTGTGGCTCGAGATGAAGGAATCGAAGGTGCTCGAGAAGACGATGCTCGTCTTCGGCCAGATGAACGAGCCGCCCGGCGCGCGCATGCGCGTGGCGCTTTCGGGTCTGACGATGGCCGAGTACTTCCGCGATCAGGGCCAGGACGTGCTGCTCTTCATCGACAACATCTTCCGTTTCGTGCAGGCCGGCTCCGAGGTCTCCGCGCTGCTCGGGCGGATGCCGTCGCAGGTCGGCTACCAGCCGACGCTTGAGACCGAGATGGGTCAGCTGCAGGAGCGCATCGCTTCGACGCGCGCCGGCTCGGTGACCTCGGTGCAGGCGATCTACGTCCCGGCAGACGACCTCACCGACCCGGCGCCGGCGTCGGTCTTCGCCCACCTGAACGCGACGACGGTGCTCTCGCGTGCGATCTCGGAGAAGGGCATCTATCCGGCGGTCGATCCGCTCGACTCGACCTCGACCATTCTCAAGGCTGACATCCTCGGCGAGGAGCACTTTCGCGTCGCCAACCGCGTCAAGGAGATCCTGCAGCGCTACAAGGAGCTCCAGGACATCATCGCGATCCTCGGCATCGACGAGCTCTCCGACGAGGACAAGGTCACCGTCCAGCGCGCGCGCAGAATCGAGCGCTTCTTGTCGCAGCCGTTCTCGGTGGCCGAGCAGTTCACCGGAACGCCCGGCGAATACGTGCCGATCGCCGAGACGATCCGCGGCTTCGCGGAGCTGATCGAGGGCAAGCACGACGATCTGCCCGAGAGCGCGTTTTTCCTCAAGGGCACCATCGATCAGGTCGTCGCGGCGGCGAAGAAGAGCGGCTGATGGCGCGCAACCGCTTCGTCGCCGAGGTCCTCACGCCCGAGGGGGAGGTCTTCAACGAGGAGATCGAGATGCTCTCGACGCGCACGACGATCGGCTCGATCGGTCTGCTCGCGAACCACGAGCCGCTGCTGGCGCGGCTGGAGCCGGCCGAGCTGCGCCTCTACCGCAGCGAGACCGAGATCGTCCGCTACGCGCAGGCCGAGGGCTACGTGCAGTTCGCGGAGAACCGCGCGCTGGTGCTCGTCGAGGAGGCGCTCGATCCGGCGCGTCTCAACGCGGCCGAGCTGACCGAACGCGTCGAGGCGGCGCGGCGGGCCGGCGAGGCGGCGCCGCCCGGAAGTGAGGAGGCGGCTCGCGCCGCCCGCGACCGCCGCCGTGCCGAGGCCTTCCTAGCGATAGCCGCGGGCCCCCAGCGCTAGCCCGGCCGCGCCCGCCCGCCCGGAGGCTCGATTGACGCCGGGCCGGACCGTTAAGCTTTCATCGATGACCGTCAGACCACCGCGCGTGCGGCGCCTGCTCGCGCTCGCAGTTTGCGTCCTCGCGCTCGCCGTCGTGGGAAGCGGCGCAGCATTCGCGGGCACGATCACCAGTCAGTCAAGTCCCAACTGGGCGGGCTGGGTCGCGCTGCCCGCCGCCCGCTCGGCACGGGTCGCGCAGCGCTTCATCACGATCAGGGGATCGTGGGTGCAGCCGTCCGCGAGCTGCACGCCCGGTCACACGACGTTCGCCGCCTTCTGGGTCGGGCTGGGCGGCTACTCCGAGCGTTCTCAGGCGCTCGAGCAGATCGGTACGGAGGCGGACTGCAGCAAATACGGGCAGCTCTTCTACTACGCCTGGTACGAGCTCCTGCCCGGCCCGCCGGTCACGATCACAGGGGTCAAGGTGATTCCCGGCGACCTGATCAGCGCGGCCGTCCATGTCAGCTCCGACAACGTGACGGTGTCGCTGAGCGACCACACCAGCGGCGCGCAGCCGTTCCTGAAGCACGCCGTGATGCACCGGCCGCCACCCGACACGAGCGCCGCGGAATGGATCGCCGAGGCGCCGTCGAACTGCACCGGCAACGACCACTGCCGTCCGCTGCGTCTGACCGATTTCGGTGAGATCGGCTTCACCTCCGCCTCGGCGACATCGATCGGCAGCGCCGCCCGTCACACCGGCCCGATCGACGATCCGGTGTGGAACCACGGCTCGATCGTGCTGAGCAGCAACGGGAACCTCAACTACACGCCCGACGAGCAGAGCTATGCGCTGCCCAGCGTGCTGAGCCGCGCGGGCGACGCGTTCACGGTCAACTACGGTTCCGGCACCGCCAGCGGGCCGACCGGGCCGACCGGGCCGACCGGCGCGACCGGCGCGACCGG